>ERZ808242.22-NODE-22-length-120035-cov-21.803567_pt1 | contig 120035 bp, 94 predicted proteins | sample MGYA00521244_ERZ808242 | MGnify/ENA primary metagenome ERZ808242 (study PRJEB31516, sample SAMN03275573) | gut metagenome | biome: mammalia-associated habitat; material: feces | host: Papio cynocephalus | place: Kenya | collected 2012-07-27 ... | reverse complement strand
CAATTATTTTCGCTAACTTTGCACAAAATTGCATTTGTTATTGGACAGTACATTTAGCATAAAAATGCACTGAAAGGCAAAAAAAACACTGAAAGATTTTGCTATGTCAAAAAAAAACAGTACTTTTGCACTCGCTTTTCGCCGGTAAGCCCAACCAATGCGGGCAGAGACATAAGAAAAGCGCAAGGTACCTTAGCTCAGGTGGTAGAGCAATGGACTGAAAATCCATGTGTCCTTGGTTCAACTCCAAGAGGTACCACAACAGAAGTAGTGTTAATGGTCGGTTGCCCGAGTGGTTAGGGACCGGTCTGCAAAACCGGGGACAGCGGTTCGAATCTGCTACCGACCTCCACAAGCACCGTCAGTTTTGGCGGTGCTTTTTTGTTTTTGAAACTGGAAAATCTATAAAATCTAGAATTTCTAGAACAACTAGAACAACTAGAACAACTAGAATTTCTAGATCAAACTAGAACAACTAACAACACAATGGAAAATGAGATTATAGAAGATATTACCCGGCAGGAGTACAAATACGGCTTCACCACCGATGTGGAGACCGATGTGCTGTCGCGCGGGCTGAACGAGGACGTTATTCGCACCATCTCTAAGAAGAAAGGTGAACCCGAATGGCTGCTGGAGTTCCGCCTGAAAGCCTATCGCAAATGGCTCACGATGGAGGTGCCTACGTGGGCGCATCTGGATATACCCGAAATTGATTTCCAGGCTATCTCGTATTATGCAGCCCCCAAAGCGCATTCCGAGGACAAAAAAGAGATAGACCCCGAGGTAATGAAGACCTTTGACAAACTGGGTATCCCCCTGGAGGAACGCGCTGCGCTGGCAGGTAATATGGCGGTAGATGCTGTGATGGACTCGGTGTCGGTGAAAACCACATTCCGAGAGACGCTGGCGGAGAAAGGCATTATCTTCTGTTCTATTTCTGAGGCGGTGCGCGAGCACGAAGACCTCGTCAAAGAATATCTCGGCAGCGTGGTGCCGTACAGTGACAATTTCTATGCGGCACTCAATTCGGCGGTCTTCTCCGACGGGTCGTTTGTGTATATCCCCAAGGGCGTGCGCTGCCCGATGGAACTGAGTACGTATTTCCGTATCAATGCGGGTAATACGGGGCAGTTTGAGCGCACGTTGCTCATTGCCGACGAGGGGGCGTACCTCAGTTATCTGGAGGGATGCACCGCCCCGATGCGCGATGAGAACCAACTCCATGCCGCTATCGTGGAGATTGTGGTGCGCAAGGATGCTGAGGTGAAATACTCCACGGTGCAGAACTGGTATCCGGGCGACAAAGAGGGCAAAGGCGGTATCTACAATTTCGTAACCAAGCGAGGTATCACCTACGAGAATGCGCGGCTTAGTTGGACGCAGGTGGAGACCGGATCGGCTATCACGTGGAAGTATCCGAGTTGTATTCTGCGGGGCGACAATTCGTCTGCCGAGTTCTACTCGGTAGCCGTAACCAACAACTACCAGCAGGCGGATACGGGCACCAAGATGATACATCTCGGCAAAAACACCCGCTCGCGGATCATCAGCAAGGGTATCAGCGCAGGGCACAGCCAGAACTCCTACCGAGGACTCGTCAAGGTGGCAAGCAAGGCGGACAATGCCCGCAACTACAGCCAGTGCGACAGCCTGCTGCTGGGCGACAAATGCGGGGCGCACACGTTCCCCGATATGCAGATCAGTAACCCGACCGCCACCGTGGAACACGAGGCAACTACCAGCAAGATCAACGAGGACCAACTCTTCTACTGCCGGCAGCGCGGTATCGGACTGGAAGACGCGGTAGGACTGATTATCAACGGCTACGCCAAAGAGGTGATGGACAAACTGCCGATGGAATTTGCTGTCGAGGCACAGAAACTGCTGCAAGTGTCGCTCGAAGGCACGGTGGGATAAAATAAGAGCATAAAAAATACAGACGGAGGTCCCCTATGCTAATTAAGTAGGCGACCTCCGTCTCTATGCAAACTATCCTATTATTCTTTTATGGCGCGTAATTCCTCTAAATCGGAGCGGCTAAAATAATAGGCAAATGTGCGCGTGTTGGCATGGGGACTCGCATTGCGATATTCGTCATATTTCCAATTGCATATACTGAACATATTCTTGTAATCTTCACCTGTGGGTGTCCAAACGGCTAATGTGTCGTTCTTTTGAAATAGGATAACACTATCAAAATGCCTCATTATATCATCAAAATAGCGAAATTCAGTCCTGTAATCCTGAGATAGTTTTTGGCTCATTTTGAATCCGTCCCCCCAACGATAATATCCATCTCTCCCGATGTGATCAATTGTAGAATTTGGAACTAAATGAATAATTAATGTAGTAGAGTCTAAAAAATGTACGCTTGTATCTTCTGTTATTAAACTTAGATCTTTTACATTTCCTTTCAATTCCAAATAAATGCTATCCTCTACCTCCAGTGTGGAATCTGCAATAAATACATATCTTTCGTTATAATATGGATAATTAAACCAATTTATACTACAGCCAATAAGCCCCAAGAATATAAGAATATAAAATATTCCGTCTATAATCTTCTTTTTCATTTTGCTACCTCCCAACCTTTTCTTTCTTTATTCGTAATTTCTCAATGTCGCTCTTCCTTATGTAATAAGCAAAACCTCGCATATTGCCGGGAGAGAGATCATCTGTATAGTTCTTATCTAATTTCCAGTTGCTCTGAAGGAAAGGATTCTTGTATTTATCACTTATCGGTGTCCACATAACGATAGTATCCGTCTTTTGACATAGCATTATTGTATCAAAACGCGCCATAAGTTCATCAAAATAGCGAAACTCTGTTCTGTATCTGTCAGCCATCTTTTTATTTTCCCTTAGTCCTACGATAGAATCGTATGCAATATAAAAAGATAATGTATGAGTATTTGTGAAAAATGCCGCCTTCTCTTCTGCGCTTAAATACCGATCCCCATATAGTCTTAAATTTTCCATGTTTCCTTTTAGCTGGAGTTGAATGCTGTCTTCTATCTTGATAGTTGTATCGGCAACAAATACATATTTTCCTGATACGTTGCCGCACGCTCAAACCAATGAAAACAACCGGTAAAACCGAATAATATAACGGTGCATAATAGTCCTACTATAATACTCTTTTTCATTCTGCTACCTCCCAACCTTTTCTTTCTTCAATAATACAATCAATTGTCTTTTCATCCAATCCTAAACGCACCATACCATCTCGAAGAGCATCTAGTATAACACTCGGCTCGTCGCCTTTGACAGACACGTCCGGTTGGGATAATCCCGAACAGCCGCTGAGTCCTATGCTGATGAGACATAGAAAAATGGAAAGTAATTTTTTAATCATAATTGCTGTTATTTTTATAAATCGCTGCAAAGGTAATATAATTTTGCAATATATACAAATAGTTGCTTAAAAAAACAATTCAGCACATTATGTTATTATATTTTGCTGTTTGTTTGCAAAGTGTCTTCAAACATTTATTTTTGTAGCATTATGTACTGCGTATCCATTTTATGTTCCGGTAAATTTATCATAACATAATAGTGGCGTAAATATACAAAAAAAAGACCATCTGACGTTGTTGGTCAGGTGGTCTCCTTTTATCGGTTATTTATATATCAATTACAGCATTTCCACGCTTCGGTTGACAAACTTTGCCAATGCCTCGCCTTTGAGCAAGCCGCTTGCCAGGAGGGCAATGTCGATCAGTTGGTGAACTTTCTCGTTGCCGGCGGCGTGTTTTGCATAGACATCTTTTAGTTGCTGGCGCAGTGCCCCTACCTCCTTCATCAGGTTGGTAACCGCATTTTTTTCCTCTTGCGTAAGGTCAGCCTCTTTCTTGTCTTTCTGGGCGGCACGCAGGTCGTTCTCCTCTTTCTCTTTGGCGGCAATCTGCTCGTTGAGCGGTTTAGCCTCCTCGGCGCAAGCGGATACCAGTTCGTTCATCAGGTCGGTAACCTTGCTGTTGGCGGTATTGATCACCATATTGTACTGGTCGGGCATCTGTCCGTAGAACGACATTCCTTGCTGGTGAGCCGACATCTCTTTCATACGGCGCATAAACTCGTTCTGGGTAAGGAAAACGGGCAGCGCATCTGCTGAAACCGACTCAAAACTAACCACGAAGTTGGTCTTCTCGCCTTTCGGCAACTGGCTCTCGAAACTATAGCGGAGCGCGTCCTCTTGCTCGGTCGTCAGCGAAACGGCTTTCTTGTCCTCTTTCAGAATCAGGTTCTCTATCACATCGGAGTCCACGCGTACGAAACGCACCGTACCCTTGCTGTCCTCGCCGTCGCCCATGCTCTTCTGCTCCATTTGCGACATAGCGTGTACGTCCAGTTCGCCGTCCATCAGCAGCACATCGTAGCCTTTTGCTTTCGCACGCTCGATATACGAGTACGAAGCATCGGGGTCTTGGGTGTAAAGCAAAATCAAGTCGCCATTCTTATCCGTCTGATTGTCTTTTACTTTGGCTTTGTATTCGTCAAAGGTGAAGTACTTGCCTTCCAGGTTCTTGAGCAATGCAAATTCAATCGCCTTGTCATAGAATTTCTCGTCGGTGAGCATTCCAAACTGGATAAACATCTTTACATCGTCCCACTTCTTTTCGAAGTCCTCACGGTTGTTCTTGAATAGTTCTGCCAGTTTGTCAGCCACTTTCTTCGTAATGTAGCCGCTGATTTTCTTTACGTTATTGTCGCTCTGCAAGTAACTGCGGCTTACATTCAGCGGTATATCCGGCGAGTCAATCACACCGTGCAACAGCGTCAGATACTGAGGCACTATATTCTCCACCTCGTCGGTTACATACACTTGGTTGCAATAGAGTTGTATCTTGTTGCGGTGTACGTCGAGATTGTTTTTTATTTTCGGGAAGTACAGAATACCGGTCAGGTGGAACGGGTAGTCCACGTTCAGATGGATATGAAACAGCGGTTCGTCCGTCTGGTTCGGGTAGAGTTCGTGGTAGAACTTCTCATAGTCCTCGTCGGTCAGGTCGGACGGTTTGCGCATCCATGCGGGGTTCACATCGTTGATGATGTTGTCCTCATCGGTCTCTACTTGCTTGCCGTCTTTCCACTCTTTCTTCTTGCCAAAAGCAATCTCTACGGGCAGGAACTTGCAGTATTTCTTCAGCAGACCCTCAATGGTGGCGTCTTCGAGATACTGCTTAAATTCATCGCTGATATGCAGCACGATGTCCGTTCCGCGGTCGGCTTTGATAGTATCCTCCATCGTGTACTCGGGCGTTCCGTCGCAACTCCAGTGTACGGCTTTCGCGTCCTCTTTGTACGACTGCGAGAATATCTCCACTTTGTCGGCGACCATAAACGCACTATAGAAACCCAGTCCGAAATGCCCGATAATCGCTTCGGCTTTATCCTTGTATTTGTTTACAAACTCCTCTGCGCCCGAGAAGGCAATCTGGTTGATGTATTTGTCCACCTCTTCGGCAGTCATACCGATACCGTGGTCGCGTACGGTCAGTGTGTGTTTGTCCTTGTCTATCAGTACGCGTATGCGGGTATCGCCCAATTCGCCTTTGAACTCGCCCACGCTCGACAGAGTCTTCAGTTTTTGGGTGGCATCCACAGCATTACTAATCAATTCGCGTAAGAAAATCTCGTGATCGCTATACAGAAACTTTTTGATAACGGGGAAGATGTTGGTTGAGGTAACCCCTATATTTCCTTTGCTCATAGTATATTTGGTGTTTTTAGTTAATACTTTGTTTATGGCTATGACGGGCATAGCACGCTCTGCATAGGGCAAAAAGTTTGCCAAATATGGTTGGCTGCCAATTTGTCAGTATGGTATGTCTCTGCACAGCCGTATCCGCCTTGTCCCCGCCAAAGGCTCTACAAGCCGGACACTACGGTACACACACGGTAGATATACGGTAGATACACGGTAGATATACGGTAGATAAAGCCGTCTTTGTAGGGCCTTTATCAGTGTTTACCCATAAGTTAGCACCGTCCATAATAGGGGACGCAGACACCTCTGGTTCCCCATAATCCATAACAGGGGACGCGGACGCCCTCGTCCGCGGTCGGTTTGCCACAAACCGTATGACTATGCTATGTATGGGAGACGACGCGGCTCGCGTCGTTATGCGCCACGGGCGCACTTAATACCGAAGCGAAACGAATTCCTGTGGCTTGAGTAGAACTCCTTATGCGTCCCGCGTCGTTAAGTACAAATAACATTTTGCATAGAAAATAGTATAATGTTACACTTATTCTTTCAAAATTATGCTATTGATGTTACTATTTTAATGCGGTTGCCCTGGTGTATAGCGTTTTCTGTTTGCATATTTGCGTTTTTTGTTGTATCTTTGTGCGCTTGTTTTGTATAGACGGAAAAAGTATGATTGAATATATAAAAGGACAACTGACGGAACTGTATCCAACGGTAGCGGTGATAGAGGCTGCGGGGGTGGGGTACGAGGTGAATATCGCCCTGCCGACATACTCGGCATTGGTGAGCAAAGAGGGGCAGGAGGCCAAACTCTATACTACCGAGATTATCCGTGAGGATACCCACGACCTCTTCGGTTTTCTGACCAAAGGGGAACGGGCGTTGTTTGTGCTGCTGATGACCGTGAGCGGTATCGGGGCGAACACGGCGCGTATGATTATGTCGGCTTTTTCGGCGGCGGAGATACGTCAGATTATTGCAACGGGCAATGCGAAAGCGTTGTCGCAAGTGAAAGGACTTGGCCCGAAGACCGCCCAGCGCGTGATTGTGGACTTGAAAGACAAGGTGCTGAAGATTGATATAGAAGGCGACCCCACGGAGTTGCCGATGGATAATGGTTCCGGTACGGTGGACAACGAAGTGAAGACCGAGGCGGTCAGTGCCCTTACTATGCTCGGTTTCCAGGCAGCCGCCAGCGGAAAGGTCGTGGACAAGATACTGAAAGAGAACCCCGCTTGCAGCGTGGAGCAAGTGATACGCCAAGCCCTTAAAATGCTTTGATTTTTCTGAAACGTTTAACCTGTATATTGCTTTTGTGCGCCCCGATGATACTATGGGCGCAACAGCGTCAGCCGCTTGTTCCGAGCAAGCGGAACGACCGTCGTATGGCAGAGCAGGCGGCACAACAAGCCGCCCGGCAACAGACTGCACAGACCCCCGAGGAGGTGAAAACCATTCCCGCCGAGACGGCTATGGCGGACAGTGCCGTCTGGGCACCTGTACAGGTGCAGCAACTGGGGGCCAACGACTATGAGCAACTTACCGCCCCCAAGAGCAGTCTTGACCTGAATAACCCTGCGAACATCACGACAACGGTGGATTATGAGCCCAATACGGGGTATTATGTGATACATACCAAGATAGGCGATGTGGATGTGGCAACGCCCTATCTGATGACCGATGCCGAGTACAAAGCCTACACCGAGCAGAAACTGATGCACGCCTATTGGCAGCAGAAAATCAGCGAAGTGGAGCATAACAATGAGAAGAAATTCGACATCACCGATATGAAGTTCAATATCGGTCCGGCGGACAAGGTCTTCGGTCCCGGCGGTGTGCAACTCAAGATGCAAGGTTCGGCGGAGTTGCTGTTCGGCTTCAAGCACCAGTACATAGAGAACCCGAGTCTGACGCTGCGGGCGAGAAACAATAATATCTTCGATTTCGACGAGAAGATACAGGTGAACGTGAACGGCAAGGTGGGTGAGAAACTAAACTTCAATATGAACTACAACACCGAAGCCAGTTTCTCGTTCGACCAGCAGAACCTCAAACTCGCCTACAAAGGGCAGGAGGACGACATTATCCAGTCGATTGAGGCGGGTAATGTAACGATGGATTTGAACTCAAGTCTGATACGCGGCAGCCAGGCTCTGTTCGGTATCAAGACAAATCTGAAATTCGGTAAGTTCCGCATACAGGCATTGGTGAGCCAGCAGAACTCAGAGAGTCAGACGGTGAGTTCGAAGGGCGGTGCACAGATGACCAAGTTTGACGTATCGGGCGACAACTACGACGAGAACCGCCACTTCTTCCTCAGTTATTTCTTCCGAGACCAATACGAGAGTGCTATGGCGACGGCACCCTATATCGCCAGCGGCGTAACCATCAACAAGATAGAGGTTTGGGTTACCAACAAACGCGGCAACTACGACCAAGCCCGTAATATCATTGCCTTTACCGACCTCGGCGAGACCAATGCACATATCCTTAACCATACGTGGGTGGCGAATGCCACGCAAGTGCCGGACAACAAGACCAATGACTTGTACAACATTGTTCGCAACCGTCCCGATATACGCGACATACAACAGACTTCGCAGGCGTTGTCGGATCTGGAGGGAGGAGACGACTTCGAGAAAGTGGAGTCGGCACGTCTGCTGTCATCGAGCGAATATACGCTCAATACTGCTCTCGGTTTTATCTCCTTGCGCTCTGCACTCAACCAGGACGAGGTGCTGGCGGTGGCGTACGAATATACCTACGGAGGTCAGGTCTATCAGGTAGGTGAGTTTTCCACCGATGCGAGCGACGAACTGCGTGCGCCCAATGCGCTGATACTGAAACTGCTGAAGAGTACTTCCAATGCGCCGATGAAGAAAAATGCAGGCACGTGGGACTTGATGATGAAAAATATCTACTCCCTCGGGGCGAGCAGTATCTCGTCGGATAAATTCGAGTTGTATATCACCTACCGCAACGACTCGGTGGGCACAGATATGCAGTACCTGACTGAGGGGGCAGTAGCGGGCAAACAACTGCTGCGCGTGATGAACCTCGACCGACTGGACAGCAAGAACAACCCGTATCCCGATGGAAAGTTCGACTATATCGAGAATATGACCGTCTATTCGGGCAACGGACGGGTGATCTTCCCCGTGTTGGAGCCTTTCGGCAGCCATCTGCGCAATGCCATAGGCAACAATGCCATTGCGGACAAGTATGTATTCCAAGAACTGTATGACTCAACGCTTGTGGTAGCGCAGGAGATGTCAGAGAAAAACAAGTTCCACCTGACAGGTAAGTACAAAGGCACAAGCGGCAGCGAGATACGGCTCAATGCGATGAATGTGCCGCGCGGTAGCGTTACCGTTACGGCAGGCGGCGCCACGCTGATTGAGAACGTGGATTATACGGTGGACTATACAATGGGAACGGTTACGATACTCAACCAGTCCATTCTTGAGTCGGGTACGAATGTGGATGTGAAGTTGGAGAACCAATCCACATTCTCCATGCAGCGCAAGAGCCTGTTCGGGGCGCATTTGGAGTATGAGTTCAACCCTGATCTGGTTATCGGCGGGACGATTATGCACCTGCGCGAACGCCCGCTGACCACCAAGGTGAATACGGGTAGCGAGCCGCTGGCGAACACAATATGGGGTGTGAACGGCAGTTGGAAGACCGAGATGCAGTGGCTCACCAATGCCATTGACAAGATACCGTGGATTTCGGCTTCTACACCCTCCACGTTCCAAGTGAATGCCGAGTTTGCACACCTGATACCGGGGCATACACGCGATGTCGGTTCGGTGGGTACCTCGTACATCGATGATTTCGAGTCCACAACAACGAACATAGATGTCCATTATCCGAGTTACTGGTTCCTCGCCTCTACGCCGAGTCCGTTTGAGGAATCGAAACTGAGCGACAATATCGAGTATGGCAAGAACCGTGCGCTTCTGGCGTGGTACACGGTGGATCCTCTGCTGGTTTACCCGCAGACCAATACTCCGCAGCACCTCAAGAACGACCCCGATGCGATGTCCGACCATCGTGTGCGTATCGTCTATGAGAAAGAGATCTATCCGAGCAAGGAACAGGTGGCGAATGCCGATACCAAACTGAGCATTCTCAACCTGAGTTTCTACCCGGAAGAGCGTGGTCCGTACAACATTGTGGCAAGCGAGATAGACCCTGCTACGGGTAAACTCAGAGACCCGAAGAAACGCTGGGGCGGTATGATGCGCAAATTGGATAACACGGATTTCGAGAAATCGAATATCGAGTATATCGAGTTCTGGCTGATGGATCCCGCGCTGACCAACCCTGACGGGTATGAGGGCGAGATGTATATCAACCTTGGAGACATATCCGAGGACATTCTGCGCGACGGCAAGAAATCGTTTGAGCATGGTCTTCCCATCTCGGACAACGATGTCAACAGCGTGGATACCACTATCTGGGGGCGTGTGCCGCGTACCAACTCCACCGTTACCGCTTTCTCCAACGAGACGGGTGCCCGTGCCAAACAGGATGTCGGTCTCAATGGTTTGAGTACGGCGGACGAGATGAACTATGGCGCATACAAAACCTATATAGAGACCCTGCGCAACACCGTGTCGGCAGATGTGCTGGCGGCTTGGAATATGGACGCATTCTCTCCGCTCAACGACCCTGCCGGTGATAATTTCCACTACTACCGCGGCACGGACTTTGACCGGCAGGAGGTGTCTGTTCTCGACCGGTACAAGCATTATAACGGTACGGAGGGCAACTCGCCCGATACCGAATCACAGACCGAGAGTTACGGAACCGCCTCTACCTTGCAACCGGATATAGAAGACATCAACGGCGACAATACCCTCAACGAGTATGAGAAGTATTTCCAGTACAAAGTGCTGCTCCGTCCCGATATGATGGAGGTAGGTCGCCAGCATATCACTGAGAAGAAAGTGGTAAATGTCAAACTGCGCAATGGTTCGACAGAAGATGTAACATGGTATCAGTTCAAAATACCTCTGCGCGGCGACAGCAGCGATGTGCAGACGGTAGGCTCGATACGCAACTTCAAGTCAATACGTTTTATGCGTATCTATCTGACGGGTTGCTCCCATGAGACGCACCTTCGTTTGGCTACCCTCGATCTGGTACGCGGCGAATGGCGCAACTATACCAAGACCCTCCACCCGCTCGGCGCACCTGTCAATACCGGTGCGCAACTCAATGTACAGGCGGTGAATATAGAGGAAAACTCGAGCCGTACGCCTGTCAACTACGTACTGCCACCGGGGGTCAGCCGCCAGACCGATCCCGGACAAGCAACGCTCATACCGCTCAATGAGCAGGCAATGGTGCTGCGTGTTACCAACCTGAGTCCGAAAGATGCGCGTGCCGTATATAAGAACACCGGCTACGATATGCGCAACTACAAGAATCTGCAGATGTTTGTACATGCAGAGAAGATGGAGAATATCGATCCCGACTTGCAAGACGGCGATCTGAGTTGCTTTATCCGTTTGGGTACCGACCTGAAGAACAACTACTACGAGTACGAGATACCGCTCCACCTGACCGAAGCGAGCTTGTACAGCAGCGATAACGAGACCGACCGTTGGAAAGTATGGCCGCAGGACAATATGTTCGATTTCCCGTTCTCGGTGCTGACCAATGCCAAGACCGCACGCAACAAAGCCAAGCGGGCGGGCAATACCGATGTGGGCAACAATATACCTTATATAGTATATGACGATGCGAACGGTAAGCCGCAGAACAAGATAACCGTACTCGGCAACCCGACGCTGGAGGACGTGGAGTGCATTATGATCGGTGTACGTAACTCGGGAACGCACGATGCGTCGGGCGAGATATGGGTGAACGAACTGCGCCTGAGTGAGTTTAACGAGCAGGGTGGTGTGGCAGCCATGGCGAATGCAGCATTGTCGGTAAGCGACATTGCGCAACTGAACGTAGCGGGGCGGTTGGAGACGGCGGGTTACGGTTCGATAGAGTCGAATGTGCTTGACCGTAATATGGACAATATCTACCGGTTGTCGGTCAGTGCCGCTCTCGAGGCAGGACGTCTGTTCCCCGAGAAAGCGAAGATACAGATGCCGCTCTATGTATCGTATTCCAACGAGACATTGTCGCCCGACTACGACCCGCTTGATACCGATATCAAACTCAAGGAGACCCTCGATACCTATGACGAAAAGGAGCAGCGTGATTCTATCCGCACGATGTCGAATACCGTACAGGAATCCACCTCGTTCTCGGTAACGAATATGAAGGTGAACATCAAGTCGAAGAAACGCGATATGTTCTACGACCCTGCCAACTTCTCCATTTCCGCTTCGTACAACAAACAGAACGAGCATACCCCCGAGATGGAAAAGAATGTAACCACCGATCACAAAGGTTCGTTCAACTATGCTTACTCGTTCAACCCGCAGCCGTGGGAACCATTCAAGAAAGTACAGAAAGTGCAAAAGGTGAAGTTCCTCAAAGAGATGAATTTCTACTACCTGCCACAGTCGTGGGCGTTCTCGACCAATATGCACCGCACGTTCTCGCATATGAAGATGCGCGACTTGACTGCCTCGGCGGGTGACCGGATGGATTTGACCTTCTCCAAGGACTTTACGTGGGATCGTAATTTCGATTTCAAATACGACCTGACAAAGAATATGAAGTTCTCGTTCCAGTCGGCGATGAATTCTACTATTGACGAGGGCTACTATTCACCCGAGATACTGCGCGACTATGCTTTTACCAATGACTACTACGAGGCATGGCGCGATACCATACAGCGCAGCCTGGCGAAATGGGGTTCACCCTATACCTACCAGCAGGTCTTTACGGCAAGTTGGAACGTGCCGCTCAACCGTATCCCCTACCTCGAAGCCCTGTCGGCAAACGCCTCGTATAATGCAACCTACAACTGGGCACGCACGGCGCAAACCACAGCCGATACCGATCTGGGCAATACGATCTCCTCGCTCCAGTCGTGGCAGGTGGACGGCGGTGTCAATTTTGAGACACTCTACGGCAAGTCAAAGTACTGGAAGCAGATGACGCAACTCTACACCCGCCGTCAGACCCGCCGTGCGTTCCGTCCGAAGACCTATTCCGAAACCATCAAAGCCGAGAAAGGAAAGACTATAGAGATAACCCACCGCCTCAACTCCGAAACGCTCACTGTCACGGCAACCGATAGCGCAGGACACCGCATACCGGTATCGTTCAAACCGAGTGGCAACACCAAGGTGAAGATAACGCCGAAAGCCGATTGTGAGGCAATGGTGCTGACCGTTACCACCAAAGATCCGAACCAACGTACGCCTGCACAGGTGGCGGGCGATATGTTCGCCTATATCGGAACGATGTTCCGTCGCGTGCAGGTGACCTACCGCGAGACCAACTCTATGACCGTGCCGGGCTTCAACCCCGAGGCGGGCTTTATGGGACAACGACGCACGGACGAACTCTATGCGCCGGGCTTTGATTTCGCATTCGGTTTTGTGCCGACCGACTTTGTCAACCATGCCAAAGAGAACGGCTGGCTGTCGGGCGATACGGCGGTGGTACAACCCGCCACCCGCGCCTATACGAGCGATTTTGATCTCAAACTGACCCTCGAGCCGCTGCCAGGACTGAAGATACAGGTGAACGGCAAACGCTATTACGCCAACTCGACCTCTATCATCTACTCTTACGACCGGTTGCAGGAGAATATGACAGGGTCGTTCAATATCACGCAGGTGGCTATCGGTACGGCATTCAGCAAGATCGGCACGCAGGAGGACAACTTTGCCAATGCTACGTATGACCAATTCCTGCAAAACCTCGATGTGATGCAGGGGCGTGTGCAGGCGCAGTACGACGGTGTCCGCTATCCGACTACGGGCTTTATGAAAGGCATACTCCCGGGCGGACAGGTATATAATCCGACAAATGGTGCGGTGGCAAAGAACTCCGCCGATGTACTCGTACCTGCTTTCCTGGCAGCCTACACGGGACGCAGTGCCAACACGATGAACCTCAATCCGTTCTTGAGTATCCTGCGCGTGCTGCCCAACTGGTCGGTTACATACGATGGTCTGGGCAAACTGCCATGGATGCGCGACCATTTCCGCTCCGTTACGCTCACCCACGCCTACACGTGCAAGTACTCTATCGGCAGTTATGGCAGTTACTCCACATGGGTGCCGCTCGACGGACAAACGGATAAAACGATCGGTTTCGTGCGTGATGTTACTACCGATATGCCCGTACCATCGTCGGCATACGACATATCCAATGTGTCGCTTACGGAGGCGTTCTCGCCGCTTATCGGACTGAATCTCTCAATGAAGAACTCGCTTTCGTGTAAGTTCGAGTACCGCAAGCAGCGCAACCTTGCCCTCAATGTAACCTCTGTGCAACTGACCGAAGGACACACCAACGAGTTCGTTATCGGCGGCGGCTATACAATCAAGAACCTTAGTTTCATCACCAAGAAGAAGGATGGCGGGCAGAAGAAGGTCAGCAACGATTTGAAACTCAATGTGGATATTTCGTACAAAGATATCAAGACGCTGTTGCGCAAAGTAGAAGAGGGAATTACGCAGGCATCGAGCGGCAACAAGGTGTTTGCTATCAAGATAAGTGCCGATTATGTGCTGTCGCAGAAGATCAATCTCCAACTGTTCTACGACCACCAGGGTACTACCCCGCTTATCTCGTCCTCTTACCCGATCAAAGCGGACAACGTGGGTATCAATATCAAACTGATGCTCACGCGGTAATCTCAATGCATAATTTGTGATGTTTAAGGTTGGTATCATAGGTCCGGAATCCACGGGGAAATCCACGTTGGCGCAGCAGTTGGCACAACAATATAATGGTATCTATGTTCCTGAGTTTGCGCGGGAATATGTGGAGCAGTTGGGTAGGAATTATACCTACGATGACGTGTGCGCCATTGCACGGCATCAGATAGAGCAACTGAAAACCTACGCAGACAATACGGACGACGGTGTCGTTTTCTTTGATACCGAACTGATTATCACCCGTGTGTGGTTTGACTATTGCTACGGCAGTACCCCCGATTGGGTGCTGGAGGCGATGAAACAATACAAACCCGATGTGTATCTGTTGTTGTATCCCGACCTTGCGTGGGTGGAAGACCCTGTCCGCGAGAACGGCGGTGAGGTGATCCGTCTCGAACTGTTCCACCGCTACGAGCAGGAAATACAAGCCCTTGCCGTTCCCTATTATATCATTCGCCATACTGCCGACGGCGGTATTTTCGCCACCAAGATGGTTTAATGCTCAATCTTCATTCTCTTTTGTCCCGTTTGTTGTCTATATGGTTGTGTCTGTTGGGTGCGGTTGCCGTATATGCAGGAGACAGGGAATGGTTGGAGAATGTGATCGGCGATGTGTATGAGCAACTCACGGAGGTCGGAGCAGTGGATTATGAGGAACTGCAAGAAGACTTGTCGGACTTGGCGGCACACCCGCTCAACCTGAATGCCGCACGTGCGGAAGACTTGGAACGGTTGCGCTTCCTGAATGATACGCAGATAGATGCTATCCTTCTCTATGTCTATCAGCACCCGATGCAGGATGTGGCGGAACTGCAATTGATCCCTTGTCTGCAAGACTATGACATACGCAACCTGCGGGCGTTTGTGTATGTGGCACCCGTTGAAGGCTCCAACCGGCTGAATCCGCACGAAGTATTCCGCTATGCGAAACATGAGATAACCGCCCGCATAGATGCTCGCAATGCGGAAAACTATGAGGGCGACCCGATATTCGTGCAGACCCGATATAAGTTCAACTACCGGAATCGGGTGCAGTTTGGTTTGAACTTACGCCGCCCCGCAGGCGGGCAAGCCGCCGATTTGGAGTATGGGGGCTACGTGCAACTCAACGATATAGGCTTCGTGCGCACGGTGGTAGCAGGAAATTATCAAGCCTCTTTCGGGCAGGGACTGGTGCTTGCCGATGCGTTTCATACAGGCAAATCGGCGTATGTGCTCAATGCGGGTAACAGGACGGAGGGGCTGCGCAAATACAGCGGAGTGGACGGCAGTGGATTGCACGGAGCGGGAACCACGTTGGCGTGGAAAACAGGGAATGTGCATATCGGCTGGTCGGCACTCTATTCTCTGCAAAAGACGCGCGACAGTGTGCGTCATCATATTCTCGGAACCAACATAACGATACGCTACCGGCGTCTGAAAATAGGGGTTACCGCTGTGGAAAACCTTTATTCGGATTCGGTGTATCCGTATCGCAATATGCGTTACAATGCACACTATTTCCGAGGCAGACGGCAGGCAGTACTGGGAGTGAATTTCCGATACAACTACGGGCTCTTTGATGTGTTCGGCGAAGTGGCAGCAGCGCAAAACAGGCACTGGGGTGCAGGGGTGGAGATAGGCAGTCGTGTTACGCCTGTGCAAGGTGTGGGATTGCTGTTGCTCTACCGCTACTACTCGCCGTGGTTCGACAATACATTGGGGTATGCGTTCTCTGAGACCTCGCGGCTGAATGACGAAAACGGAGCCTATATCGGCATAGAGATTACCCGGTTGAGGCATTGGCGATGGTCGGTTTATGGTGATGTGTTCCGCTTTGCAGGTGTCAAATATGGTATCCCTTATGCTCCCTCATTGGGCTATGATGCTATGGCGGAAACGGCGTATATGCCAAATGACCAATGGAATATGAATCTTCGTCTGCGGGCAAGAGAGAAAGCCAAACGCGGGACATATAGTGTACGTTATCAGTTCAATTGGTCGGATAGCGGCTGGCGGCTGCGGACGCAAGCCGATGCCAATATGGTTTGCGATAGTGTGCGGGCATTCTCGTGGGGTGTAAGCATATACCAGGACGTGCAATATACGTTTGCAGCCCTGCCGCTTACGATACAAGTGCGATTGCAGGGGTTTGATGTCCGTAATTGGAATAATAGGATCTATAATTATGAGAATGACGTGTTGTATGGCTATTCCGTTCCTGCAGTCTATGGGCGCGGCGGAAGAGCCTATATTAATCTGCGCTGGCAGATTATCAAACAGTTAGGGCTGTACCTGCGTGTGAGCGAAACGGTCTATGGCAAAGAGTGGCGTGTGTCTCGGTCTTTGGCTGCGGCTACTCGAACCGATGTGCATCTGCTCTTGCGGGCAACGCTGTAAATCAGTCGAATAGTTCCATCAAAACATCAAGAGAACGGGGAGACTGCCAGTCGTCTATCTGGTCGGCGAAGTAGTTGCAGAGGGCTTGCAGTTGCCGTTGCCGCTCCTGACGGGAAACGGGGATTTGCAGCAATTCGGGGTGGGTCTCGGCATCAATACCAAAGCCCATCCGGGAAGCCAAACCGACCAAAAAGCGGATATGCAGGTTCTCGGGTTCGGATGTGGTGTCCAATTCCCGCGCAATGGCAGCAAGATAGTCGAACAGAGCAGAGTCTTCCATCGGGTGGCGCAGGGTGCGGAACAGCACTTCGGCAATAAAGATGGCTACGCTCTGCCGCTTGAGGTCGGTAGGCGTCCGGCGGGGAATATAGACAAGCCGTGCCTGCCGAAGGGTCTGGAACTGCCGGTTGGATTGTGTGTCGGCAGTCAGTTCCACCAGCGAAAGCGGGGCGTATTGTGCAGCACTTTTTTTCCTGCCGAGACCGTACACCATATAGTTCACGCGCCCGCCCGCGCACGTGAAAGCGTGGAGGATATGCGCCTTGTCGCTATACGGTTGCAGATTGAGTACGATGGCTTCGGTGGTGGTGAGCATACGGAAAGCAGATTATACCTGCAAAAGTACAACAAAAAAACGAAATAAAGGCTATCTGTATGAAAAAATACGGTAAAAGTTTTGCTATATCGAAAAAAAGCAGTAATTTTGCAGTCGCTTTTCGTCTAACGGCTAAGACGGAACGGATAGATGTATATATAGAACCCGCCCTACAAGGTGTTTCGCAGGGGATTGCGAGATAGTTTGGATTGGGCACAAATCGGATAAATAGAGATGAAACGTACATTCCAACCCTCACAACGCAAGCGTCGTAACAAACACGGTTTCCGCGAGAGAATGGCTACCGCTAACGGTCGCCGCGTATTGGCTGCCCGTCGTGCTCACGGTCGTAAGAAACTGACCGTTGCTGACGAAGGTCGCCACAAGTATTAATTAGATAGATTTTCTAATTTAATACATACCAATACAGGGAAAAGAGACCGTGTCTCCTTTCCCTTATTTTGTACTTATTGGAACGGAAAACCTCAAGAACCTCCCCTACCCCTTCCTCCGGAGGAGGGGAATGTAGAGCGGATCAAATCAAATAGGCTATCCACAGGCTAGCATCAGGGAAAGGACAGGGAAAAGTTAATGCGCAATGCACAATGCGTAATTAAGGGGGTATGTTAATTATTAATTGTTAATTAGAATTATGGAATCAACAAGACAACACAAGATTGCTCGTCTGATACAGAAGGATTTGAGCGACATCTTTTTGCGCTATGCGCGTACACTCGGCGGAACCCTCATCTCGGTAAGCGAGGTGCGTGTGTCGCCCGATCTGGCGATTGCGCACATATATCTGTCCATCTTTCCGCAAGACAAAGTAGCGGCAACGATGGAGAAAATTGAGGAGAACAAGGGCAAATTCCGCGGTGAGATGGGGACGCTGGAGCGTCATCAGTTGCGTATCATTCCCGAACTGAATTTTCATATCGACGAAACCATCAATCGTATGGAGCGTATTGACGAACTGCTTCATAGCGATACGCATCTCCATGACAATGAGCCGAATGTGTAACGCGTGAACCGGTTGGAGAGACATATAGCATGGCGGTACCTGTTCTCGAAAAAGGGGCATAACGCCATCAACATCGTTTCGGGCGTGAGTGCCGCAGCGGTGTGTGTCGTTACGGCGGCTATGGTTTGCGTGCTGAGTGTGATGAATGGTTTCGGCAGTCTTGTGGAGCGTATGTTCTCAGAGTTCGACCCCGAGATACGCGTGGTAGCAACCGACGGCAAGTATTTCCGCACCGATACGCTGCCCGTGCAGCAACTGCGGGCATTGCCATGCGTGGAGACGGTGTCTGAGGTGGTGGAAGAGACGGCACTCGTGCGCTACAAGGAGCACCAGCAACCCGCACGGCTTATGGGCGTGGATACGCATTTCCGGGAAATCACACATATTGATTCTATCATCTCGGACGGCTGTTTCTTGGTGCACGACGGGGCATTCGACCGCTGCGTGATGGGGCGCGGACTGGCATCGCAACTCGGTATGAACGCACATTTTGTGGGGGGCGTGCATCTGTATGCGCCTAAGCGCACGGAGCGGGTGAATATGCTACGCCCCGACGAGAGTTTCTGCCACGAGGTATGCTTTATTGCGGGTACGTTTGCCGTCAATCAGGTGCAGTACGACGACCAACTGCTGCTGGTCTCGCTGCCGTTGGCAAGGCGTATCTTTCAGTACGATTCGCTGACGGTTACATCGCTCAGTCTGCGCCTGCAACCGGGTACGAATATGCGGCAAGCCAAACGGCAGATGGCGGCGGTGTTGGGCGACGGCTATGCCGTGCAAGACCGCTATGAACAACAGGCGGATTTCTTCCGAATCCTGAAAATTGAGAAACTGCTCACGGCGTTGCTTATGGCGTTTATCCTGCTCATTGCGTGCTTCAATGTCATCGGCTCGCTCTCGATGCTCATCATCGACAAGCGGGAAGATATACGCATCCTTAGCAATCTCGGAGCTGACCAACAGACCATACGGCGGGTGTTTCTCTACGAGGGGTGGCTCATTAGCGGACTCGGGGCATTGCTCGGATTGCTGCTCGGTGTAGTGATATGTCTGCTGCAACAGCATTTCGGTTTCCTGAAATTAGGCAGCGGGGACGACTATGTGATTTCGGCATACCCCGTGCTGGTACAACCGACGGACATCCTCCTTGTGGCAGCGATTGTACTGCTGCTCGGGTTTGTGTCAGCGTGGTATCCCACAAGGAAACTAACAATTAATAATTAACATACCCACTTAATTATGCATTACGCATTATACATTGTGCATTATAAAGTCAGGTGGATGTCAGGTGGATGTCAGGTGGATAGGCTTTTTCTCACCTCTATCCTATAACTATCCTATAAGCATACTATAACAAAATCAATTACAATGAAGAGCCGGTTTCTTACCATATATCTTGTGTGTGTGTGTGCGCTGATGGCGTGCGGCGGAACCAATCAGCCGGACAAAAAAATATCGTATGCCACGGAGTTTACATCCTGCTATGTGGAGCAATACGGCAAGGCGTACGACAGCGTGCCGCACAATGTGTTTGCGCTCGACCTGTATTCCGACGGGCTTTCACTCGATTCGACACGACATATCGTCGGTACAGGTACCAATCTGTATATCAGTGATATATTTCTTGCGGATTCGCTCCTCGCAGTGGGTACATACCATAGCGACACCACTGCCGCCGTCCATACGTTCCTGCCCGGGCAGAACTTCGAGGGAACACCTACGGGGATATACCTGTTCTCGGTCGTTGAGTCTGCCAATGCGGGAGTGCAGGTGGTCGATTCGGGGCGTTTCGAGGTGAGTCTCACGCCCGATTCGCTATACGATATGCGCTTTACGCTCTACTATGGCAAGCAAACCTACGAGGGACATTTTGAGGGAGTGCTTAACTATTACGACCGGCGATGAACGAGAAGCAGAAAGACCCTATATACTCGGAATATCACGCTTATCTGCTTTTGGAGAGATCATACTCCCCTAATACGGTAACAGCCTACGAGTTCGATCTGGAGAAATATAAAAAGTATCTCTCCGATAATCAACTCGACCCGTTGCGTGTTACGTTTGACGACTTGCAGGAATTTGTTTTCCGGACCTTTAAGGAAATATCCAATGTGCGTACACAGGCTCGTCTCTTGGCTACACTGCACTCGTTCTACCGCTTCTTGCTATATCACAACTACATCGAAGCCGACCCTACCGAACTGCTTGAGGGACCGAAAAAAGAGATGCACCTGCCGCAGGTGCTGAGCGTGGAGGAAATAGACAGGCTGACGGCAGCGATTGACCTCTCGTCCAACGAGGGACACCGCAACCGCGCTATCATCGAGATGCTATATGGTAGCGGGCTGCGGGTGAGCGAACTGGTGAACCTCAAACTGTCGCAGATGTACCGCAAAGAGGGCTATATGGTCATCCTCGGCAAGGGCAGCAAACAACGGTTGGTGCCGATCTCGCCCGTGGCAGAGGAGTGGTTCGGCTATTGGATGCAAGACCGCAGTCATTGGACGATAGCCCCCGGTTGTGAGGATCTGGCTTTTCTCAATCGCCGCGGGAAGCAACTGACCCGTATGATGGTGTTTACTATCATTCGCCGCCTATGCGAGAAAGCGGGTATTGAGAAAATCGTCTCACCACACACTTTGCGCCATTCGTTTGCTACCCACCTCCTGCAAAACGGTGCCGACCTGCGTATTATCCAGCAACTCCTCGGGCACGAAGAACTCTCCACCACCGAGATCTATACCCACCTCGATGTGCAAGACCTCCGCAAAGCCATCCTCCAATACCACCCCGCCAACCGTAAACACAAATAAGAGTTGGTGCAGTATCCTCCAAACCTGAAAATAACGACTAATTACACGATAATTAACGTTTATACCCTGCTTGAAACGACTGCTTTGGATATGGCTTTGTGTGATGTGCTGCGCTGTGGGAATGGCGCAGGAGACGATCTTGGTGGGCGACATCCTCAATGAGCAGACGGGCGAACCGATAGCGGGGGCGAATATCTATTTTGCAGGAACGCACATAGGCACTTCGTCCGACGCAGGGGGCTCTTTTATGCTCCGCACCGACCTACCGCGCAAACGGACACTCGTCATCTCGGCGGTGGGCTACCATACGCAGCGTTACCCCATCGAACCCGGTACGATGGCGGGTATGCAGGTGGCATTGCGCGAGAAGACGGCACTCATAGAGGAGGTTATCGCCACTCCCGGTGAGAACCCCGCTCTGCCGCTTATCGCTGCCGTGAGGGCACACCGCGGGCAGAACGACCGCACGTTGCTTCCCGACCTGCAAACACCCGCAACCGATGTAACGGAACTATATATCAGTAATATACAGAAGCGGCACCTGCAACGCCACCTATGGCGCAGCCTGCAAACGGGGCTGCTGACGGGCGAGGACTCCACGTTCCTGCTACCCCTCTACCGCGCCGAACAGATGGTGTGTCTCCAAGGTACAGATTTTCTACCAATAGGCGAGAAAAAAGCACGGGCGTTGGTGCTGACGGCGGACGACTATTCCGCCTTGCTCACCACCACGGGCAATCTCAATTTCTATCAAAACTCCGTCTCTCTGCTCGGGCGTGCGTTCCTTTCGCCTTTGGCTTCGTCGGGCGCGACCTACTACCGCTACTATCTCATTGATTCCGTGCAGACTCCATCGGGCAAGACCTACACGGTGGATTTCCGCACCCGTAACCCGTTCTATGCCACGTTCAACGGTTCGATGCATATCGATTCCGCTACGCTGGCGGTCTCGCAGATAGAAGCCGCCGTACCTGCACAGACAAGTGTCAATTATCTGAGCAATCTGCATATAAGGCAATCTTTCGCCCCCAACCATACCCTGCAAAGCGAGGAAATCACTACCCTTTTGGACTTCGCCGTCAAAACAGATACTGCCCACATATTCCCGACGGTGCTGTTAAAGCATACAATGACCTCCCCAACCCCTCCAAAGGAGGGGCTGACAGAAATGGGTGAGCCGATACTGGAAGCCCCCTCTTTGAGGGGGTTGGGGGAGTCGGGGGTAGGTGCTGGGACAGGGTTGGACAGTCTCCCCCTTATCCGCACGGCGCGTTGGCTTGCCGCTATCATCACTACGGGCTATATCCCGACGGGTACGTGCGTGGACATAGGGCATATTGAGGAGATACTGCAGGTGAACCAACATGAGACGATGCATCTCGGTCTGCCTTTTCGCACCAACGAGAAACTCTGGCGCAATGTCTCGCTCGAGGCATCGGTGGGCTATGGTTTCCGCGACCAAGCATGGAAGGGACTCGGACGGGTGAATGTCAACCTGCCGACGCTGCGCCGCAATATCCTTTCGCTTGAATACCAAGACCACTATGTATGGACGGAGGTGGGCGATTTCTCGCGCCTGCTTAGGGAAAACAGTATCGGTTGGAAGAATATGGATTTCACCGCCTATGCTTTCGAGGCACTGCGCTCCAATCCCTGTGCACAGAACACCGCCGCTCGTCAGCGGCAGTTCCAACTCCGCACGGAGAACGATTGGACGGACAACCTCGAGACCACCCTCTATGCCCGCTTCGGTTGGATGGGCTATGGCAACCCGATGGCGGGCTACTATGCGATGCCCGACTACCGCTATCAGTCGCTCGGGGCAATCTGCCGTGTGGGCTTCAAGGAGCGCAAAGTGGATATGTATTTCCGCCGTGTGCATGTCTATAGCCGGTATCCTGTCCTGTATCTCGGGTTGGAGGCAGGCTCGTGGCAGACCGACCCGATGGCGCATTACCGTATGTACGGCAAACTCAATCTGCTCCTGCGCCAGCGGGTTAATCTCGGTATGGGCGGTTCGCTCGACTGGGCTTTGTCGGCAGGCATAGTACTGGGGCAGGTACCATATCCTATGTTGCATCATTTCGAGGGCAACCAGGGCTATGCCTACGATCCCTATCGCTTCACGCTGATGAACAATTATCAGTATGCTGCCGACCGCTATATCGCCCTCCATACCGAATGGAACGGGCAGGGTGTTCTTTTTAACCTGATCCCCGGTGTCCGCTATCTCCGCCTGCGCGAGTTGGTCAGTTTCAAACTCGCCTACGGCTACCTCTCCGACCGCAACAGCCCCGACCGTGCCGATTGGGCGGAAACTGCGTTGCCTGCACTCACGGGTACGCCTGTTCCTTATATAGAGATGGGGGTCGGTATAGGCAATATCCTCCGTATCGGCGACCTCTATTCCGTCTGGAGACTCACCAACCGCCACGACATGACCACGCCTCTCTGGGCATTGCGCTTTCGCTTGCACCTCGGTCTATGATGTGTCAATTTGCATTGTTTGTTGTGCTTTTGGTACTTTGTTTCTTGCATTTTGATACATTTTGTACATAAAAATCAACCCCATTGCCCTGGATTTTAGCCGTATTATTTGCATAGATAATATAGAATGTGTACCTTTGCAGCCCCACAATCAAAAGACTATGAAACATAGAAGTATATTTTGGCTTTTTCTCCTGCTTCTGCTCCCCGCTATGGCGTATGCCGATGTCTCGCCCGAGACACTGGCCAAGCGTGCCAAACGCAAGAATCTGACCATTCGCGAATGGAACACCGATGCCAAGGCGAAAACCCGCTGGCTCGACCATATTACCACCTACGACTCCCTCGGACGCAAGGTGGAGGAAATAGAATACGCCACCTATGGGCAGGTGCAGCGTATCACCATCGAGTACGATGCCGAGGGGTTTGTCTCCCGCGAGGTGGTTTATAACGGCAAGGACAAGCCCGTCCGTATCCGCAAGTACGAATACAACGACAACGGCACCAAGAAGAAGCAGTACAACTACCTGCCCAACGGCAAACTCTATTCGGTCAAAGTGTTTGAGTATGCTTTCAGCGATGACTGATATGACCCCTATCTCGCTTGCAGGGATGGAGAGCGTCAAACTGATGAATCGTATTGATACCAAGTTTGTCGCCCCCGCTCGTCTGTTGCCCGAGATATTGCACCTTGCACAGTCGGACTATTACATACAAGAGATTGACGGTCAGCGTCTTGCCGCCTACGACACTCTCTACTATGATACACCCGACTTGCAGATATACCTGCGCCACCACGACCGCCAACTGCACCGCCAGAAGATACGTATCCGCACCTATATCGACTCGCAGACAACCTTCCTGGAGGTGAAAAACAAGAGCAACAAAGGGCGCACCAAGAAGAAGCGTATCATAGTACATACCAACGACTTGCAAGATATAGACACCGCGCAGCGCGAGTGGCTTACCGGCAAATCATGGTACGACATCAGCACCTTGCAACCGCAACTCCACACCCGCTTCGAGCGTATCACCCTCGTCAATCGTGCCAAGACCGAACGCCTCACTATTGACACCGCACTCTGTTGGGAGAACGTACAGACAGAGCAGACAGCCGCTCTCGGTGATGCGGTAATCATCGAACTCAAGCGCGACGGCTATCAGCCCTCCGAGATGCTGGATATACTCCGCTCGTTGCGCATCAAACCGATGAAAATCAGCAAGTACTGTATCGGCACCGCCCTCACCGACCCTGCGGTAAAAAACAACCGCTTCCGCCCCAAACTGCGACAATTAGAAAAACTGACTTCCCCAACCCCTTCAGAGAGGGGGCTGATAGAAAGAAACACCCGATAATGTTTTTAATGGAACTTTAATGGGCTTTAATGGAGTCAAAAGAATAAAATAGAATAACTTAAACGGATAATAATATGGATGGCTTAATGGACACCAGCACAATCGGTCAGGTAACGGACACCATCGTCAACGCCCCCGAGTTCGACCCCTCTATCGCAGCGGAGTTCGCTGTGCCGATGCAGTCGGTTACCACCTTCCTCGGCGTGCCCCTGTTCGATGGCAGCAGTATTCTCAATATCCTTGTCCGCTTCCTGCTCAATTTAGCAGTGGCGTGGATATTGGTGCATTTCCTCTACTACCGCAAGTCGAAGCGCATGGACTACTACGTTACGTTCATGCTCTTTTCGGCAACGATGTTCCTGTTGCTCTGTATGCTCGACAACGTCAAACTGCAAATCGGCTTCGCCCTCGGTCTCTTCGCTATCTTCGGTATGATTCGTTACCGTACCGAGACTATCCCTATCCGCGAAATGACCTACCTCTTTGTCCTTATAGGGCTCAGCGTCATCAATGGTCTGGCTATGTCCGTCAGTTGGTCTGATCTCCTGCTGGTCAATATCCTCCTTCTCGGCGTGGCGGCGTTCTTCGAGAACTGGCGCGGACTCGCGCACCGCTCGCAGAAAATCGTCCTCTATGAGAAAATAGAGAATATCGTTCCTGAGCGCCACGCCGAACTCAAAGCCGACCTTGAGAAACGTCTCGGGCGACCCATCGAGTCCTTTGAGATAGGGCACGTCGATTTCCTCCGCGATGTCGCCTATATCAAGGTCTGTTATATGCTCCGAAAGGGCGAAACCAACACTATTGACTCCCAAATTAAACCACGATGAAACGACTGATTTACATAGCATTGGCAAGTATCTTTCTTGCCCCCGTAGCCGCAAAAGCCCAAGAGATTGTCAGCAGGGAAACCACTACCGAGCAGGTTGCCAAACTGCGTCTCGTAGCCTCCTACAACCGCTCCTTCAACCACGGACTGGGGCTGTCCATTGAGGAGGAACTGCGCACCTGCCTCGGCGGCACGTCTCCTGCGGAGTTCTCGCGCTCATACACCACATTATCGTTTGATTATGAGCCGATTCCCTACCTGAATATCGCCCTCGGCTATACCTTCAGACTCTATGGCAACAAAGGCTGGACTGACCCCAACGAGTACATCCGCCACCGTGTTTTCCTCAATCTCACGGGGCAGGTGAAAATCAACCGTTGGAAACTCTCCCTGCGTGAGCGGCTGCTGATGGACTGCCGCACCGACTCCGTCAACCCCAACGAGAAGAACGCCATCGACCTCACTATGCGCCACCGCCTGCAAGCCACCTATTCCATGTTCTCCAAGCCCCTGAAGTTCCACGTAGGTATCGAGTTTGCCAACTCCCTCAATGCGCCTACCGACTACTTAAATGCCTGCAGCACAACGCGGTACGGACAGTATATCACCCGCATTCGTCCCGAGGTGGGTATGCGCTGGCGTATCGACAAATGCAACAGCCTCTCGCTCTCCTACCGCTTCGACTATGGCTACGAGCGCGACATCAACATCAAGCGCAAGTCGGGCAACATCGAACTCACCAACCAGTACAAGTACAACCATCTCATCATCCTGTCCTACGAGTTTAATCATTGGTAAGTATATACGAAACTACCCTAAAAGATATTTACAAGCCATAAAATCAACAATTTAGCACGTTTCCAATTTTGGGCATTTTGATGGGTTATATACCACTTTACCCAAGGTTATATACGAAATCACCCAAGGTTATATACAAGATTACCCAACCTTATATACGAAATTACCCAAACATATATACAAGTTTGCCCCGATAGAAAAATTTTTTGCTCAACATAAATAGCACTATTACAATAAGTTAGGCACTGAGATTTAGTTCCCAGTGCCTTATTTTTGCCAAAAATTTTTTTGAACCAAAGTTTATATAACCAAGACAATTATTCACAATAAAAAATCTTGGGTTATGGCAAACTTCAATACTTTCAAAAGCATCAACGATTTGTTGAAGGCATTTCCTACTGAAAAGAGTTGCATCCGCTACTTGGAAAGGAAACTTTGGCCTAATGGAGAAATTGTATCTCCATATGACCCGACAAGTAAGGTGTACCGCAGAGGTGATGGTCTGTACCGCTGTAAGAATACAGGCAAGAACTTCAACATTAGAATAGGAACAATGTTTGAGGGAACAAAATTACCTCTCCGAACTTGGTTCACTGCTATATACCTTGTAACAAGTACAAAGAAGGCAGTTGCATCTACAACGTTAGCAAAACAACTTGGTGTTACTCAGAAAACCGCTTGGTTTCTTGAGCAACGCATCCGTCAGACCTTCAAGCAACCTAACAAGCCAACCGAAAAGTTGACGGGTGAGATTGAACTTGATGAGACTTTCGTTGGAGGCAAGAACAAGAATAGACATTGGAATAAGAAGGTTCCAAAGAGCAAGGGCAGATGTCATAAAGACAAGGTGCCTGTAATGGGCATGTTACAGCGTGGAGGCAAGGTCATTTGTAAGGTTGTAGAGACTACTGGTAAGAAACACCTCACTGCCCCTATAATGAAGAATATTGACCGCAGTGCTACTCTCTATATGGATGATTGGCAGGGATACAACACTGTACAGAAGGTTTACAAGTACACTGTAGTAGATCACGGACATAACATCTACGCAGTAGGTGGAGCATACACGAATACCATTGAACAGTTTTGGGGTAACTACTGCAAGCGTCCAATGATAGGTATCTATAACCACGTTGCAAAGAAACACCTACAAAGATACTTTGATGAGTTTGCATTCCGCTACAATACAAAAGATTGTACCAACGCTGAACGTTTCGCTGAAACAATTAAGGGTTGTCGCAAGCGTATTACTTGGAATAAATTAACCGCCTAAAATATGGAAAAGAAACTTATTAAAACTGATGTTAAGTTCTATCATCATGTATTATTATTCAACCCATTTAAGAAGGTTGAAGCAGGTGTTATAATACCTTATTTCAACTTGCTTCCTCAGATTGGTATTTGTTTAGATAGAACGTTTGAAATGTGTACAATAAAGATTGGATGGCTTAACCTTCAATTGTCCCTACACATTGAACTGATACGGACTTATAAATACATTGAGTTATGACACAAGAAGAATTAAACCTACTGAAACGTATGGTAGATGCTACCGAAAGGCAAGCAGAAGCAACTGAAAAGATTGCTGACCACCTCAGTACTATTGCTCATGTCCTACAGGATGGAAGAATAATTTTTGGCAAAGATACCGAAAATTAAACGTGGCAAAGTTTCTTTACTTAGCGAACAAACAAAAGTACACGATTATGGCTAAGCAAAAGAAAAAGAAACGCATGCCGATTGAAGACATGCCCCAGGAGTTCCTAAATGAAGAACGTGAACCAGTTGATTTCGATGCGCTGATGGATAGGGCAATCCTTCCTCAGCGCAAGAAGAAAAACAAAAAGCAGTAACCACATTTCTATGCCCTACGCAGTGCCGTTTATATCGGGATGGGTAAACTATCTGAAAACCGATTAAACGGCACTCTTAGTTGACTTACGGCACGAAACAAGCATTATTTAGGTCTTATATTCACATTCTTAAACTTTTTATTTGGTAGTATGAAAAATTTTCCGTAATTTTGCAAGCAAAATTCTCCTGATGGAGAAATGGTGACATATCGAAAGGTGCCTCACTTCTTGTGAAATCGCCAAGTTCCTAAAAGAATACACGAGGCACGGAGCAACCCATATACGTGGGCTGTTTATCCGTGCGTGTATTAAGGGTGTTTGGCGATACCTACAAGAGTGCAAGGGTGGCAGTCCACTTTTTCGTACTCAATAATTCATCCACTATGATTGCCGTGGAAACTTATAAAGAACTAAAAGATGAAAAGTCCAACGGCAAAAGCATTTCTTATTACTACAGTTTTCTTTGCTTGTTGTCTCATTATTCCTGTTGCAATAGTAATGATGACAGAGTCAGCAAGTCACATTGCTTCATTTAAGCATCATATCTTTGACGCTGATATTTGGTTACATTATGCACCGCCATTGCTTACTATGTATTTTATAACAGTAGCATTGTTAGAGTGGTCATTCAAACGCAAAATAAGGAAAGAGCGTGATGAGCAAGATAGACTTGAGCAGAAGCAAACACAAGCCAAGATGAACAAGGTGCTCGACATGCAGATGGCTGAACTTGAACGCAAGCAGAAGGAACTTGAAGAGCGTGAGAGGAAACTAAAAGAACAAGAAAGATATATGCCAAAATGATGTGAAGATGTATGCTATTGGCTTGGCTGATCAAATGGCAAAAAAGGACAGCGAAATGCTGTCCTTTTTCGTACTTAAAACCTACCGATTTAGGAAAATTATTGCAATTTCACCACAATATAGTTTCCATCAACCGAGTCAGTAGAAACATACAACTCACCATCAACAACTGCGGTTGTAAGCAATGATATGTTACCATAGGACTCAATGATAGTTGCGTTCATGCCCTCACACTCCTTTGGCAACTTTATTGCCTTTTTGCTGTTTGCCTTATGAGTGTGGATATAAGCCACATAGCAATCAGTATCTTTGTACCAAAAGCAATCATCGTTGTCATTGTCGCCAGGATTGTAGTAGGTGTAGTATGTGCTGAAATTCTCGATGAATGTAGTAGGCATGACGTTGTTAGCGAAATGAGAACCTTGAATCACCCTAAAATATGACTTGTTATGGTTCTCTACACTAACATTAAGAGTGTTAGTACCCTCTGGCATATACGCATTTCTTCTGCTGTCCATAGTCACACCCTTTACAAGAGACAAACCACAGCAAAAACCTATGAGTTTGTCATCATTGTCGGAGTTGTACAAGAAAGTGTATGTTCTATCAGCACACTTGTCCTTGTCCTTGAGATAAGTTGTGTTCCTCAAGAAACTCTTAGAACTTATCCCCGTATGGGAAATATACGGAACATCCGCAGTCTTTGAACGTGGTACGCAAACATAAGACTCATAATAGTCATCATTGATGTCAATTGCAAATAGTCCTTGTCCCTGGTTTGCTCCATACAGTTCAAACTGGAATGGTTCAAGAACATTCAGCATTGTATCATATCTGCATGAGTAGCCATGCCAACTGAATGACTGATTTATGTATAGCATGGTTGTATTATGCACTGGACTTGGAAACCATGTGTCTATCGTGAATGGGTTGAAGCATTGAGTTCCCTCCATTATTACAAAGTCATTGCAGTAATATGTACCACTTTCATTATTCTCGACACCATCAAACAAGAACTTGCGGTTCTTTGATTCGGCAATAGGTTTTATTTGAGTTGACGATACAGACTTAACTGCTATATCATCTGTATGTATAGCACCGCTTACATGGGTAAGTGTTGTGATTGTGGTACTCTCATTTGATACGCATTTCCAGTCACGTGTATATACACCATCGTAAGATGTTGTTCGTACTGTTGGCAATAGATACAACTGTGTGCTTGTTATCTTGCCGACAGTATATTGTCTGCCAGCATTATCCACCCAAATGGAGTTCACATCATCATCAGTAAGACTATGGTCAGCGGTCACAACTGGAATATGATAGCCATGCTGTGCGAACATATGCCACGGTGCATATATTGTATTGTAGATTGGTGCTGTAGAGTCACTCCATGAGTGTATAGTTACACCCTTGCTGTCATCCTCATCTACACCAACAAGTTGCGTGTAGTTGAATGTCATTGTTCCATTGCCATTCTCATGCATATAGATGATGAGGTCTTTTGTAGAACTGAAATTTGTCCTTATTGACACATCACCAGTAGAGGCATTTAATGTTACTTTCATTAACTTGTTATTGAAATTGACAGCCTTTGATATTTCCTTTATGCTGTCTTCAAGGTCAGATGATGAAACATATTCGTTATTTACCGATGACACATTTGCATATCCAACATATGCCAGTGCATAACTTTGGACAATAGTATCTGCACCGCTTGGAATTGTCAATTCTGCATTCTCGAATGTTGTGTTTGAACCATAGTAGTTTGTGTCATTTCCAAGATAAGTGTCTCCATTAAAGTAGCATATATGATAGATTTGAGTGCTATTACCAAATCTTCCGCTGAACGCATATTCCTTACCCTCCTCAATAGAGTATTTTCTAATACCAAAATACACATTAGTTTTTTTCTCTCCGCTGGTATTATAGAATACACCCTCTTCAGTTGATATTGGAGTTAGTTCCGTATATGTTTTCTTCTGTACAGCATTCCTCAACGCACTTACATCACCTATACTTTCAAGTTTTTCATTAATCTCCGTTGCACTCAACTTTGTTGCATATTTTGATATACTATACTTTGATGCTTGAGAAATAACGACATTTACCCACAGTTGTGTTGCAGATGCTGGTATCTTTATTGTACAGTCACTTACATCAACAACACCCCTAAATAATTTGTCTTGACTTATATAATTCCCATCTTCATCAAAATATGAAACCAAATAGAAGGAATATTCATTTGGTAAATAGCAATTAATACTATATATTTCGCCCTCACTAACCGCATACTTGTATATGCTCATATATGAGTTAGACTTTACATCACCACTGCTAACAAATGAACCACTTACTATTTCCGTAGGAATTGCACTTTCCCCGATACATGAGTTCTTCTCAAAGTCATTTGAAAGTGCTTCCAAGTCATCACTTGTTGATTGGATTTTTTCATCATACGACTTGAGTTCAGTTTCAAATGATTGAAATTTCTCATCAAAGTCAATATAGGTTTGTTCAATTGACTTTACTTCTGCCGCATTTGTAGATGCTGAACTTGCAGTGTTAACATTCATAACAATAGTGTCAGCACCGCTTGGAATGGTCAATTCTGCATCAGTATATGTTGTTCTTTCGGTAGTTGAACCTTTGTATATATCATTCCCGATGAATGTGTCTCCACTTAAATAACTGATAAAGTATATTGTTACATTTGGTCCAAAGTAACCCGAAAATTTGTATGACTTACCCTCTTCTATTGCATACTTTCTTATTCCAAATTCAGTATTAGTTTTAATAACCCCATTATGAATAAATACACCATCTTGTGTAGATGTAGGAGTCAATACAGTCTCCTTTGATTCGGTGATTGCATCCTTGTTCTCTTGTATTCTTTCACTTAATGTATCTGTTTCCTCAGTTAAAAGTGTTTCTAAGTCATCTTTTGTTGACTGTATTTTCTCATCATACGACTTGAATTTTTCATTAAAGTCAATATAGGTTTGTTCAATTGACTTAACATTATAATATCCAGAAACATAATAACTCAAGAACACATTCAAGACTATTGTATCAGCACCAGTTGGTATGGTTAATGTGGCATCGGTATATGAAGTAGTTTCTGATGAAGAACCTTTATATATGTCATTTCCGATGAATGTATCACCAGAGAAATATGATATATAATATATACCAGTTGAACTTGGAAACTTTCCACTAAACTTATACTTCTTCCCACTTTCGATAGAGTATTTTCTAATGCCAAACTTCTCATTAGTTTTTTTCTCTCCACTGGCATTATAGAATACACCATCTTCAGTTGATGTTGGAGTTAATACTGTTTCCTTTGATTCAGTGATTGCATCCTTGTTTTCGCTTGCTTCCTGGGCTAAATTGGTAAGAGCATCTTGAACATTCGTTGAAGTTAAAGCACCTGATGGGGTGAATGTAACATTCTCTGCCTTACCACCGATGTTTTCAAGTTCTTCCTTTCGGGTATCAGCAAGAGTATTTATATCATCTAATGCTGTTTCCTTGCCTGTATTGATTTCAGATGTCGCATCGCTGAGGAATTGTTGCATTTCCTCCATTGTGGAATTTATCATCATGGTAGTAGGAACTGTAACAGTTGACCACGATGACTTATCCCATAATAGTATAATAAGCAAAGCAGAATAAGCAGATGTTGAATCCACAGTAATAGCATTTCCATCTGCATCATGGAAATTCTCAAATGTTACTACATCATCCTTTGGACACGCAGCAATATAAACAGCATTGCTCGTGTTCGGTTGCACAGGTACAGTTGTACGCTCTGCTACACCCATAAGCGTTGAACCTGAAATAAGTTCAACACTACGGACATACTCAAGCAAAGACAAAGCGAACTCCTGATGTTGGGAAGGCATGATCTGCGTTCCCGCAACCCTTCCTGTCAGAGTTTCAATGATTTTTTGTTTTGTATCTAAATATCCCATAGTTATAATGATTTGATATTTTCCAACCTAATATCTGCGTCAATACAAAAAGCGACACCCGATTCACATCGAATGTCGCCAAGGATATTCTGATTACTGGTTTACCGCCAGTGTCTATACTTATAATTGTTTCTTATTTCCCTTGAAAGTCATAAGTATCCCGATACAGAACAGAATTAAACTCCAAACTGCGAACTGCCAAAACGGAATACTGAGAGTGTAATCGAACAAATCTTTTAACCATGTCATTTTATCAAACTCTTAAAGTATCTTTGAAACTCTTGTAATGAACTGAACTTACTATAATCGAACTTAATGCCCGATAGCATCTCAAACCTTTTAATGTCTAATAGTGATGTAAGAGCAAACTTGCTCTCCGTTTGCCCGTACAATGCCTTACTGCTGGTTTTCTCACTATGACACACGTCTGATAGGATATTCCATAGAAGGTTGGCAGAGACACAGTTTTCGGCACTCTCCGTGCCTTCTATCCTTTCCGCTGATAAGGTATGAAGCGGATGGTCATCCAAGTTCTTACTGCTGAAAACCTCATTAAAGCAGTTCTGTCCGTTTCTGCTCGCTGTAACGCTGATAGTTCCGTCAGTGTCCATTTTCTCTTGGATGATTGTTACTTGAATTCTTTCCATGTTTGTTTTCTTTTACGTTCAACATAAGATATTACTGAGCGTATAAACTTTGGGACAAAAGAAAAACGGACAGCCTTGTTATCGGTTGTCCGCTTATTCTTTGCCACGAAACTTTGATTTTATGGCTTGTAAATATCTTTTAGGGTAGTTTCGTATATACTCACCTAATCATTAAGGTAACATCTCCATATCAAGAGTAGGTGATTAGTAGGTGATTAGTAGGTGATTCCGCATAGGATACACATAGGATACGCATAGGATAGACAGCGTTTACTTATGAGTTGGCACCAATATTCTGCCGGGGACGCAGACGCTACAGGTTCCCTGCAAACCATAGCCGGGGACGCGGACGCTACAGGTTCCCTGCAAACCATAGCCGGGGACGCGGACGCCCTCGTCCGCGATCGGTTTGGCACAAACCGTATGACTATGCTCTGTATAGAGACGACGCGTCCCGCGTCGTTATGCGCCGCAGGCACACTGAGTGCCGAAGCGACACGAAAGCCTGTGGCTTGAGTAGAACTCCTAAGACAGAGAGGAGAAATTCGACGAGGTATAGGATTCCCTTGCTGCCAACTCCCGGGTAAACACCGGATAGGCGTAGGATAGAATGACTATCCACCCGTCATCCACCCGTCATCCACCTAACTTTGCATATACCCCCCTTTGCTTACAAAAATCCGGCTTACAGGGTAGGCGAGGTCAAAACGGCACAATAATTGTGCATTTCGTTTATACTTTAACAAATTAAACATAACTATGATTAACAAAGAGAGTTTCAACAAAACCGTTCAGGGCAAACCGGTGCGCCTCTACACGCTTATTGGCAGCAATGGTATGCAAGTGCAAGTAACCAACTACGGCGCAAAGATTGTTGCGTGGGTGGTAGCCGACAAAGAGGGTAACAAACGCGACATCGTGCTGGGCTTCAATACCTTGGACGAATGGCTGACCCAAGAGGTCTATTTCAACGGTATCAACGGCCGGTGCGCAGGGCGTATCTCCAATGCAGAGTTTACAATCGACGGCATCACCTATCACCCCACGCGCAACAGCGGCAACCACTCGCTCCATGGGGGCAATCACGGCTTCAACGACAAAGTCTGGGACGTGGTCGGGCAGAGCCTGCACAGCATTACATTGCACTACCGCTCCCCCGATGGCGAAGAAGGCTTCCCCGGCAACTTGGATGTGACGGTCGAGTACTCGCTTTCGCGCGATAATGCCCTGCATATCAACTACAAAGCCACAACCGACAAACCGACGGTGCTGAACCTGACCAACCACGCTTATTTCAACCTGAAGGGTGAGGGAGAGGGCACTATCCACGACCATACGTTGCAAGTCCTTTCCGACGAGTATATCCCTTACAACGATGAGACGCTGCCTGTCGGTACGGTAGCCCCTGTAGAGGGTACGCCGATGGATTTCCGTCAGCCGACCCCTGTGGGCGAGCGTATCAACCTGCCTTTCTTTGCCTCGGGTCTCGGTATTGACAACGGTTGGGCACTCCCCGGCTGGAATGCCAAGAAACGCAACTCCGCTCCGCAGAAAGTGGCAGTGGTAGAGGGCGGCAACCTTACGATGGAGGTATGGACGAACTTCCCCTGCCTGCAGGTCTATACGGGCAATTATGTGGAGAAACACGAGGGCAAGTCGGGCAAGATGTACGATGTGCAGACCGCCATCTGCCTCGAGGCGGAGGACTTCCCCGATGCAGTCAACCAGCCCGCTTTCCCCTCCACTATCCTCCGCCCCGGTGAGACCTTCCGCCGCGAAACGATCTATAAGTTCGTATAAGGTTTATTGCATAACCGGACATAAAGTGCTGCTTGACTTATACGGTCAGGCAGCATTTTATGTGTATAATCCATTTTGCATTTGTGCAAATGAAAAATTTATCGTAATTTTGCCGCAGAATAGCAATAATGATTAAAGCAGAGTATAATCTTCTTGTTTGCAAAGAATGGACATCTATGTACTTTATATCTTTTGCAAAGAATGTCGAACATAATCGATTAGTAAGAGTTTGGGTTCCATTGTATATGAAAATTTGCTATGAAAAGTACGCAGGAATATATTGATTTGCTTCGGGCACACGCTGCTGAACTGCAAATGCGGTTTGGCATATCGTATATGCGGATTTTCGGCTCTGTGGCACGCGGTGAGCAGCAGGAAGATAGTGATGTGGATATCTTTGTGGAAATGCCTGCCACAATGAAAGAGGTTTGTGGGGCACAATTGTTTTTGGAGAAATTATTAGGCTGTAATGTGGATTTAATCCGCAAGCACAGCAACCTCAGTACGTACTTTCTAAACCAAGTAGAGAAAAATGGTATCACTATTTTCGGAGCAGCGTGAATTGACAAAACGCACCTTGTTGCAAATTCAATCGGCAATCATACAACTAAATGAGTGGAATACCGATGTGGCGAGCGTTGATGATTGGTTACATTCTTCTGAGGGAATGAGGCGTTTGGCTGCAAATTGTATGTTGATCGAAGCCATAGGGGAAGGACTTAAGAAAGTGGATAAGCGAACAGATGGGCAGTTATTGTTACTTCGCCCGGAAATACCATGGCAGGAAGTAATGGCTATGCGAAATCATATAGCCCATGGTTATTTTGATATAGACGCAGAGTTTGTGTATGGGGTTATTAAGAATGATTTGGTTCCGCTATTGGAGGCTGTGGATTTTTTGATTACGCAGTTATAATCATAATCTTTAAGTCCTTTTGTTTATGGGACTATAAAGAGATAAACAGCAGCCACGCCGTTGGGTGGGAGGAAGTGTCGCTCCCGTGGTAGCCCGACGGGGGACGTGTGGGTGAAATGCCTGCAAAGACATAATTGTAAAAGGCGTTTGTTAACGCTTGTTTTGGTACATTGAAACCTAGCAACTTTCTTACCATCCAAGACAAGAATGTGGCGAATGCTTACGGGATGTGTATTCCGCCGTGCATCAATGGTGCTACTATTGGCAGTATGCTGATAGTGTGTGCCGTGGTGTATTGGTGTATATACATATTCGGCGTGGGCTAAGTCGTTCTTCTTAATGGTAAAGGTTTTGCTAGGACCTCAATGTATAGGATGAGCGTAGAACAAGGTTCCACGCTTTTTTTGTATATATACCCGAGCCTTGCGGAGCCCAAGACTCAATAAAACTTAAGTTTTTATGTCTAACAAAAATTCAAGCGAAGAACTCCAATCGCGTCGTGAGTTCTTCAAGAAGGCAGCCAAAGCCGCGCTGCCTGTTGTCGGCGCAGTAGTGCTTTCATCGTTACCAATCCTCAAATCCGAAGCAGCAACCGGATGCTGGAATGCTGGTTGTCAGTGGGATTGCGAAGGTAGTTGCAATAGTGGCTGTCAGGGATGCCAAGACTCTTGCTATGGGTCTTGCAAAGGGACATGTAATGCACAAGCATTTTATTAGTTGTGCATTACACTGACAGAAATGTCAGTTATAGATAAAAGTATAACCAAATTAAAATAGGAGGATGTATGAAAATACACTTTGATTTTAAGTGTTAGATTGACTTTTAGATGAAAATCAATCTAACAGATGTACTATCTGTACTTGGTAGTATCGCAAGTATAGTAGCCCTTGTACTGATGTTACTTTGATGAGTAATAGGGTTAGCGTGGGTGGGCAATTTGTATAATAATTGGCAATGGATAAAAACGAAACAGTATGGTCATTCCTCATTGTTCAATAATTCAATAATAAAAAATTTTATGAAACAAAAAATATGGAGATGCTCATTACCTATGAAGAAAGGTCAATGGGATAATGATTATGTATTCTATGATGATAGAACAATCCTGCATGAATACGATTTGAGCGTGAAGAAATTCAATCTCAAAGAGGATATTATGCCAGCAGATATTCCTGAGCAAGATAAGTTGGCAATCCTTAATAAGATGGATAGTGAATGTCCAAGAGAGTATATTGATATCGTGAAAGATTTATTGACGATATAATACAATGCAACACTATATGATAGCAAATAACTAAAACTATCTTGAAAACAATGATTAAATCAAATTCAACTGCATGGCAGTCAGGGATGTCGAAGAACATTACCTTTATTGTTACCAAAGACTGCCAGTTGGCGTGCAAGTACTGCTATTTGGTGGGGAAGAACGAGAAAGAGCGAATGCCGTGGAGTACTGCCAAGGCGGCGATTGACTATGTATTGGACAGGGAGCAAGACCCGAACTTTGCCTACGAGAGCGTGATATGGGACTTTATCGGCGGGGAGCCGTTCCTTGAGATAGACCTTATCGACCAGATATGCGACTATATCAAAGCCGAGATGTACCGCCGCAACCACCACTGGTTCAACTCGTATCGGTTCTCGTTCTCGACCAACGGGCTCAACTACGACAGCGAGAAGGTGCAGCGGTTTATCGAAAAGAACAAATCGCACCTGAGTATCGGTATCACCATCGACGGCACACGCCGCAAGCACGACCTGAACCGCGTATATAAGAACTCGGAGCGCGGTTCATACGACGACGTGGTGCGCAATATCCCGCTATGGCAGAGCCAGTTCCCAGGCGACGGCACGAAAGTAACCATCTCGTCGGCGGATATTCCGTACATCAAAGAGAGCGTGCTACACCTCTATGACCTGGGTATCCATCAGGTGAACATCAACTGCGTATTCGAGGACGTATGGCACGAGGGAGACGATGCCTTGTTTGAGGAGCAACTGACCGACCTGGCGGACGAGATTATCGACCGCGGGCTGTATGAGCAGTATGCCTGTTCGTTCTTTTCGGAGAATATGGGCAAGCCGCTGGACTACACGCTGCAGAACCAGAACTGGTGCGGTGCGGGTAAGATGCTGGCGATAGACGCTGCGGGTAATTTCTACCCATGCACCCGCTTTGCGCAGTACTCGCTGCGCGACAAAGAGGCGTGGATAATAGGCAATATACATGACGGCATTGACAACAACAAGTTGCGCCCGTTCCTGACACTCGACCGCTGTACGCAGTCGAAGCCCGAATGTGTGGACTGCGAAGTGGCGGAGGGCTGCGCATGGTGTCAGGGCGAGAACTACGACGCTGCCAAGACGCACACCGTCTATGAGCGTGCCACGGCGATATGCCTGATGCACAAAGCGCATGTGCGTGCGAACAACTACTATTGGAATAAACTCTACCGCAAGTTGGAACTCGAAGGCAAGCGCGAGGAGTTTGAGGCACAACAAGCCGCCAAACATAACAACGATATAATTTGCTAAGCCATGAAACCGTACTTACAATACTTGGTTATCCTTTTGGACGACACGAGCGTGGCATACTGCCATGCCGACAACCCGCTCACGGAGCGGCGGTTGATGCCGCTTGAGACGCTGCGCAAGGCGATACGCTTCGGCATGAAGCAGAACCTGATGATACAATACGTCTATCCCGACTACGACCTGCCCGAGGCATACAATGAGTTGATAGAGAGCATCGACCACGTGAAGATAGGGCGTGATGTGCGGGTGTATAACAGTGTGCCTGCTGCTGTGGCGGGGAAGAATGTGGTGCTGCGTCTGACGACGGGCGAGTTCATTGCGCGGCAGTATGACATCGCTGCCCTGCTGCCGCAGGTGGAGCGGCTGAACATCTGCCTGACGGATATAGCGGCTTTCCGCAACGAGCAGACGGAGGCTTACAAAAAGGCGTTGGAGACGATAGGCAAGGTGACGGCGAATCTGTATGCGTCTGCCGCTACGGGCGGGCAAGAGGTGTCGTCGCTCAATCTGTTGACAGACCGCCTTGTGCTGACGGAGATGCACAACTGCGAGGCGGGTATCGGCAATATCACGGTGGCACCTAACGGGAAGTTCTATCTCTGTCCGGCGTTCTACTACGATGAGCAGACGGGCGTTTCAAACCGTATGAACCACACGACGCAAGACGCTTCGCGGTCGGTGGGCGACTTGGATAGCGGACTCGACATACCCAACCGGCAACTCCTGCAACTCGACCATGCACCCCTCTGCCGCAAGTGCGACGCCTATCACTGCCACCGCTGTATATGGCTCAACGACCGCCTGACAATGGACGCCAACACGCCCTCGCACCAGCAGTGCGTGCTTGCCCATCTGGAGCGCAATGCGAGCCGCGAGTTACAGCAGATGCTGGCAGCACAAGGCTTGCACACCGGCAACGAGATACCCGAGGTGGATTATCTTGACCCGTTTGATGTAAGGGAGGAATGAGACCTCCCCCAGCCCCTCCAAAGGAGGGGAGAGAGGGAGTAGGGGTTAGAGATTAAAAACAAGAAGAAAAATAAAAACAATGAAGAAATTAGTAGGTCAGGTAACACCTGAAGAAAAGAATGAGATTCAGACGCTGTTTGAGCGCAGGAACGGACTCAACGAGTTGGCAAAGATTCTGACTGCCGACAACGGCGAACTGTATGAGAAACTCGTCCGCGATATGGGCGAGACAGGCACAAAGTTCCAGCACTGGTGGGACACGATGGCACAGAAATACCATTGGGAGTCCTGCGAGGGCGGCAACTGGGAAATCAATTTCGAGACGTGCGAGATATTTCTGAACAGCCCCGAATAAATCAACCTGAGCCTTTAAGCCCCTCCTGTGGAGGGGTTGGGGAGGTCTAAAACTCAACTGATTATGATATTACTTATGATTGGAGCACCGGAGATTATCTTCATCGTGCTGATTGTGTTGCTGCTGTTCGGCGGCAAGAAGATACCCGAGTTGATGCGCGGTCTCGGCAAAGGCGTGCGGTCGTTCAAAGAGGGTATGAGCGATGTGGGAGAGGAGATAAAGAAGCCGCTTGACAACGAACCGCACAAGACGGAACAGCCCAAAGACAAAGGCGATGAGCAGCCCAAGCAATGACGGGAAGATGACCTTTTGGGAGCATGTGGACGTGCTCCGAAAGGTGATTGTCCGTTGCCTGATTGTATGGGCGGTGTGCGCTGTGGGAGCGTTCTGCTTCAAGGACACGCTGTTCGATGTGCTGTTTGCGCCCTCGCGGTCGGACTTTGCGCTGTATCGGGGACTGTGCCGGCTGGCGGAACTGACGGGCTGGCAGTCGCTGTGTTTGGGGGATTTCCAAACGCAGTTTATCAATACCGAGTTGGCATCGCAGTTTATGGTGCATCTGGAGGCGGCGTTGGTGTTCGGGTGCGTGGTGGCGTGCCCGTACCTGATTATCCAACTGTACGGGTTTATTGCGCCCGCCTTGTACAAGCAGGAACGGCGGTACTCGGTAATGCTGATTGGCTTCGGCGTGGTGCTGTTTGCGCTGGGGGTGCTGCTTAACTACTTTGTGATATTTCCGTTTGCGTTCCGTTTTCTGAGTACCTATCAGGTGCAGGAGGCGGTGGTGAACCAGATTGCGCTGAAATCGTATATGTCCACGCTGCTGGTGCTGTCGCTGCTGATGGGGATACTGTTCGAGATACCGATAGTGGCGTATTTCCTTGCCAAACTCGGGCTGATAGATGCTCCGCTGTTGCGGCAATACAGGAAGCATGCGTTTGTGGTGCTATGCATTCTGGCGGCAGTGATTACGCCTACGGCAGACGTGTTCACGCTGCTGCTGGTGACGGTGCCGCTGTACCTGCTGTATGAAGTGAGCATCCACGTGGTGGCGCATACGAGGGGGAAAATGCAGGAATAGGATCAATTATTGCGCTTGGGGCGGCTATAGTTTGCTTAGGAATTTTTCTCTATCAACGATGAAGCGCAGGTGTTCGCCTTCGCCGAGCAGCGTTTCGCCCTGGTAGGCGGTTATGTGGAAATAGAGTTTGCGCCCGTCTATGCGGGTTAGTTCTGCAGTCGCCTGTACCTCCTGCCCGATGGCGGTAGGGCGCAGGTGGCTGCTCTCGATGTGTCCTCCCACGGTGGTACTCCCGGCGGGCAGTTGGTCTTTTACTGCCATCATTGCCGCATTCTCCATAAGTGCCATCATTGCAGGCGTAGCCAAAACGGGCATATCGCCCGAACCCATTGCTATAGCCGTGTGCGCCTCATCTACTATGAGCGTTGTGGTGTGTTTCAGTCCTGTTTCCATTGTTTTATTCGTTTAATCCGCCTGCAAAATTACGGAAAAAAGTGCAGGTGTGCAATTAGCAATTAATAATTAACAATTAATATGCAGAGTATGCATAGCAGGGAGTGCATAAAGTGTATATAAAACCCTATTTCGTTTCCGTTTTTTCTACGTCCTTTCTACGTCCTTTCTACGTCTTTTCTACGTAATCGGTATTATGAGGCAGGCGGATTGCATAAAGTGCATATTTTTCTCTACTTGGAATTGTGTTCGGGTGGGTGGGGTTGTATAAATCAAAAAAAAGCAGTAACTTTGCAAGCGGATTATTATGGGGTGGTATCGCCCTAAGCAAAGGAGGATTATGGCTTCAGAAGACGAAATCAACTTGAACGCAGCAGAGTACAACGACGACAACATCATTCATCTCGACGACCGCGAGCATATTCGCCGCCGCCCGGGTATGTATATCGGTAAACTCGGTGATGGTTCGCACTCGGACGATGGTATCTATGTGCTTATCAAGGAGACTATTGACAACTCGATTGATGAGTTCCGCATGGGCGAGGGCAAGGTGATCGAGGTTACGGTGGAGAACGGGAGTGTGCGTGTGCGCGATTACGGGCGTGGCATACCATTGGGAAAGATGGTGGAGGCCGTCTCGCTGCTCAATACGGGTGGCAAGTACGACACCAAGGCGTTCAAGAAATCGGTGGGTTTGAACGGTGTGGGTACGAAGGCGGTGAATGCGCTTTCGATGGATTTCAGCGTGCAGTCGTTCCGCGACGGAAAGACCCGCCGTGCGGTGTTCCATCAGGGGCATCTGGTGAGCGATACCGGTGTGCAGGAATATACGGGTACGGAGAAGCGCGGTACGTGTATCGAATTTACGCCCGACAACTCGCGCGGGTTGTTTGAGAATTATCAGTTCCGCGACGACTATATAGAGGAGATGATGCGCAACTATGCGTACCTCAATACAGGGCTGACGCTGATTTACAATGGCAAGAAGTTCAGTTCGAAGAATGGTCTGCTCGATCTGCTGACAGATAATATGACCACCGAACCGCTGTATCCGATTATTCACCTACGGGGTGAGGATATAGAGATTGCGCTGACGCATACCAACCAGTCGGGGGAGGAGTACCACTCGTTTGTCAACGGTCAGCACACCATCCAAGGCGGTACTCACCAGGCGGCTTTCCGTGAGGCTATCGGGCGCACGATCAAAGAGTTCTTTAACAAGAATATGGATATGGCCGACATTCGCAATGGTGTAGTCGGTGCGATTGCTATCAATGTAGAGGAGCCGGTGTTTGAGAGCCAGACGAAGGTGAAACTCGGTTCGAAGGATATGTCGCCTACGGGCGGATTGTCGGTGAACAAGTTTGTGAACGATTTTGTCAAGCAGCAGTTGGATAACTATCTGCACAAGCACCCGGAAGTGGCGGAGGTGATGCAGCAGAAGATACAGGATTCGGAGAAGGAACGCAAAGCCATTGCGGGTATCACGAAAGCGGCACGCGAGCGGTCGAAGAAGAACCTGCTCAACAATCCCAAACTGCGGGACTGCCAGGTGCATTTCAACGATGCGAAGCCTGTTAAATCGGCGAAGAATGCGGACGATGATCTGCGGCAGGACAGTTGTATTTTCATTACGGAGGGTTTGTCCGCATCGGGTTCGATTACCAAGAGCCGCGATGTGCGCACGCAGGCGGTGTTCTCCCTGCGCGGAAAGCCTCTTAACTCGTACGGACTGAGCAAGTCGGTGGTGTATGAGAACGAGGAGTTCAACTGCCTGCAGTCGGCACTGAACATAGAGGATGGCTTGGACGAACTCCGCTACAACAAGGTGATTATCGCCACGGATGCCGATGTGGACGGAATGCATATCCGATTGCTGATGCTGACATTCTTTCTGCAATTTTTCCCTGACCTTGTCAAGAAAGGGCACGTGTATATATTGCAGACGCCGCTTTTCCGCGTGAAGGACAAGCAGCAGGTACGCTACTGCTACACCGAGGAGGAGCGCCTCAGGGCGATAGACGAGATAAAGAACCCCGAGATAACGCGATTCAAAGGTTTGGGGGAGATTTCTCCCGACGAGTTCAAAGGGTTTATTGGCAAGGAGATGCGTCTCGACCAGGTGTCGCTCCGCAAAGAGGACGCTGTGGGCGACCTGCTGGCATACTATATGGGCAAGAACACCGCCGAGCGGCAGAATTTTATTATCAACAACTTGGTTGTTGAGGAAGACGACGTGGATTTTTAGTTGAGAGTTGAGAGAAGTTGATAGTTTTATATATTACTCTAAACGAAATTGGAAGCCTTAATTCCCCTTATACTGTTTGTGCTCCTTGGCATCGGGATATTGATAGCCTTTGAGGTGCGTGCCCGCAAGGATGCGAAAGAGGGCAGGACACCCGAGCCGCCCGCGCCCGGCGTTGATGGCGAGTGCTGCGGGCAGCATTTGGTGTGCGAGCGCGAGACGCTGTTGCAGACCAATGCGAAGCCGGAGTATTACGACGACGAGGAGTTGGACGCTTTGGCGGGAATCCCCGCTAAACAATATACTCCCGCACAATGCAAACAGATACAGGATGTGTTTGATACATTGCAGGAGAAAGACGTGGCGGGGTGGGTGCGTAGTCTGCAACTGCGCAATATCGAACTACCCGCCGAAGTGCGCGAAGAGGCGTTGCTGATTGTTTGTGAACGACGGAAACACTAAGAGAAGACTATGCGAGTGATTATTTTAGGTACGGTATGGCCCTACAGGGGCGGATTGGCAGCGTTCAACGAAAGGCTGGCACGGCAGTTTATGGCAGAGGGACACGAAGTGGAGATACTGACTTTTACAATGCAGTACCCGGATTTTCTTTTCCCCGGCAAGACGCAATACTCCGATGACCCGCAACCCCAAGACCTGAAGATTACACGCGTGATGAACTCGGTGAACCCCGTTTCGTGGGTACGCACGGGGCGGCTGATACGCCAAAAGAAAGCCGACCTGCTGGTGGTGAAGTTCTGGATACCGCTGATGGCTCCCTGTTTGGGTACGATAGCACGTATTGCCCGCAAAGGCGGCACAAAGGTAGTGTCGGTGCTGGATAACGTGATACCCCATGAGCCGCATTTCCGGGACAAGTGGTTTATCCGCTATTTCATCGGCAGTGCGGACAGGTTTGTGGCTATGTCGGATAGTGTACGTGCCGATTGTGAGAAATTTATCAGCCGCAAGCACCCGCAACCGATTACGCTTTGTCCGCACCCGCTGTATGACAATTTCGGGACACCGATACCCAAAGATGAGGCACGGAAACAATTAGGGTTGGATAAAGATGCGGTTTGTTTGTTGTTTTTCGGCTTTATACGTGATTATAAGGGGCTTGACTTGCTGATGAAGGCATACGCCGACCCGCGCTTTGCGGGAAAGAAAGTGCAATTGGTGGTAGCGGGTGAGTTTTATAACAACGGGGCGCAATACGCCGAACTGGAGCAGCGACTCGGTCTGCAAGGGCGGATAGTGTGGCATACCGATTTTATCCCCAATGACAAGGTGCGTGTCTATTTCTCGGCAGCCGACCTGATAGTGCAACCCTACAAGACCGCCACACAGAGCGGTGTAACACAGATAGCCTACCATTTCTGCAAACCGATGCTAGTAACGAATGTGGGCGGATTGGCGGAGATTGTGCCGAATGGGAAAGTGGGATACGTAACTGCCGTGGAACCGAAAGCCATTGCCGATGCGATACTTGACTTCTGTGAGCGAGGTGATGTGGAGTGCTTCCGCACGGGGATAGAAGAAGAGAAGCGGAAATATGCATGGTCGAGAATGACGGAGGCAATTATGAATTATGAATTATGAATTATGAATTATGAATTAAGAGGTACTATGATAATTCGCAGCAAAGCCCCATTACGATTAGGATTGGCGGGTGGCGGAACCGATGTGTCGCCTTACTCGGATTTATACGGAGGTGCCATCCTCAACGCCACCATCTCGCTCTATGCCTACACGACCATAGAACCGTTGAGCAACGGGAAGATACTATTCTCTTCTCCGGATGCAAACATAGAGGAGGTGTATGACAGCCGTGAAGTTTTGGATACGGACGGATACTTTGTGCTTGCCAAGGGGGTGTATAACCGCATTGTACGCGATTTTACACACAAACCTCTCTCATTCCGCATTACGAGTCATGTCGATTCTCCTGCGGGCAGTGGATTAGGGACAAGCAGTACGCTGGTAGTCAGTATTTTGGGTGCGTTTGCCGAATGGCTCAAACTTCCGCTCGGGGAATACGATATGGCGCGCCTTGCGTATGAGATAGAACGTATCGACTTGGGTATGGCGGGCGGCAAGCAAGACCAGTATGCGGCTACTTTCGGCGGTTTCAACTATATGCAGTTTTTGCAAGACGACAAAGTGATTGTCAATCCGCTGCGTATCCGGCAACGCTATCAGGATGAGTTGGCGCACAACCTGTTGCTCTATTATACCGAGACCAGCCATGTGAGTGCAAAGATTATAGAGGGACAGATACGAAACGTAAAGGCGAATAATACGTCATCAATAGAGGCGATGCACCGGCTGAAAGAGCAGGCGGTGCAGATGAAAGAGGCCTTGTTACAGGGTAATATCGACGGCATAGGTGAGATACTCAATTTCGGTTGGGAGCAGAAGAAAAAGACGGCGCATGACATCTCCAACCCGCTGTTGGAAAATATCTATGGCACGGCTATTGCAGCGGGGGCGACTGGCGGAAAGGTGAGTGGTGCCGGCGGTGGCGGATTTATGTTTTTCTATTGCCCCTGTACCAGCCGCTATAATGTAGAGAAGGCGCTGCAAGCGAAATTCGCAGGACAGGTGAAACGATATGAATTTACACAAGAAGGACTGAGGACATGGACACTATAACCCGCTCTATAGCAGACAGTATTGCCGCCAAGCAGGCGATGCTGAATAATCCGGAGTTGCTGCAGACCATACAGCAGGTGGCAGATACGATGGTTACCGCTTTGCGCAACGGCAACCGTATCCTATGGTGCGGCAATGGAGGCAGTGCAGCGGATGCACAGCATCTTGCGGCAGAGTTGTCGGGACGGTTCTACTATGACCGGCCGCCGCTTAACTCGGAGGCATTGCATTGCAATACATCGTATCTGACAGCGGTGGCGAATGATTATGGATATGACCTGATTTATTCGCGTATGATTGACGGGGCGTGCAAGAAAGGCGATGTGCTGGTAGGTATATCCACTTCGGGCAACTCGAAGAATATACTGAATGCTTTTCGCAAGGCAAAAGAATTGGGTGTTACTACGGTGGCAATGACCGGCAAGACAGGTGGCGAGATGCGGCAGGTGGCGGACTATCTGCTCAATGTACCGTCGTCGGACACTCCGCGTATTCAGGAATCGCATATTATGCTCGGGCATATCATTTGCGAGATAGTGGAAGCACAGATGTTTCCCAAGGCATAATGTTCAGCGAGGTGGTCATATTGGCGGGCGGGTTTGGCACACGGCTGAGCCACGTATTGGGCAATGTACCCAAACCGATGGCACCTGTGTATGGCAAGCCGTTTCTGACTTATCTGCTCCTGCGGTTGGAGGAGGCGGGAGCGAGGCATGTCATTTTGGCTACGGGCTATAGGCACGAGGTGATAGAACGCTATTTCGGCAACCGGTATCGAACGTTGCGAATTTCATATTCCCGTGAGGAGAGACCGCTTTTTACGGGCGGGGCTATCTTGCAGGCAAGCCGTATGGTGGAAGGAGATGATTTTCTTGTGCTGAACGGAGACACGCTGTTTGATATTGATTTTGAGGTATTGTGTACATTCCATACTCAATGTGGCGCAGGGGTTAGTCTTGCTCTGCGCGAGGTGGACGACACGGCACGTTATGGAGCAGTACGAACAGACGGTGATTGCGTGGTTGCCTTTCAGGAAAAAGATGTCAGTGCGGGTGCGGGGGTGATCAACGGTGGTATTTATGCTATCCGACGCAACTGGTTGCAAGGGTTGGATATGCCCGAGAAGTTCTCTTTTGAGAAAGAGGTGCTACAGGCAATGGCAGGCACACAATGTTTTTATGGTATGGCGTTCCGTGATTACTTTATTGACATCGGTGTACCTGAAGATTACTATCGTGCGCAGCGGGAGTTTGCGGTGATGTTTCCTGCTGCCACCAACTTGTTTCTTGACAGGGACGGGGTACTTAACCGCCGTATAGAGGGTGATTATGTGCGCTGTTGGCAGCAGTGGGAGTGGCTAAAAGGTGCCAGAGAGGTCGTAGCGGGGTTGTCGAGGCGGTTTGCGCATACGTTTATTGTCAGCAATCAGCAGGGTATAGGCAAGGGATTGTTCACTATGGCAGATGCGGATGATATTCATCGGCACGTGCGGGCTGAGGTGGAAGCCGCCGGCGGGCATATCGATGCCATATATATATGTCCGGATTTGAAAGAAAATAACAGTCCCAATCGTAAGCCCGCTATTGGTATGGCATTGCAGGCGATCGCAGATTACCCCGGTGTGCAACTGACCGACAGCGTGATGATAGGCGACAGCGTGAGCGATATGCTGTTCGGTTGGCAGGCGGGTATGCGCTGTATTTATCTGACTAACGGCGAACCGGTTCCTGCCGGGGTGCGCGACTATACCGATTTGGTGTGTCTTGACCTTGCCGATGCGTCGGTACTTTTCTCCTGAAAAGGCAATTGCTCCGGAGTATCGGATGAACCAATACTTCCCGAAGTAGGAACGGAGTTTCGTTGACTTATGTTTTTCCACCGCAAAGATGAGTGCTAATTCCGTTACTTTCACTAACTTTGCACTTGCGTGTTGCATCTATGGAGCCGATAAGGAGTTCTACTCAAGTCACAGGGCTTCGTGTTGGCACTCAGTGTGCCTGTGGCGCATAACGGCGCGAGCCGCGTCGTCTCCCAAGTGCGTAGCATAGTCATACGGTTTGTGCCAAACCGACCGCGGACGAGGGCGTCCGCGTCCCCGGCTATGGCTTGTAGGGAATCCGTAGCGTCCGTGTCCCTGAAATAATGCACAATATTGATGCGGTTGCTATGGTTTGCACCAAATACTTGTATATGTTTGTTTTTTTTTGTAACTTTGCACGCTAAATTTAGATAAAATGGAAAAACCCCGGAATTTTGCACTTATCGGCGCAGCAGGATACATTGCTCCGAGACATATAAAAGCCATTGCCGATACAGGAAATAATCTGATGGTAGCATATGACAAGTTCGACTCCGTCGGACGTCTGGACAGCAGTTTTCCCGATTGTTCGTTCTTTACCGAGAATGAGCAGTTCGACCGTTTCTGCTCCAAGCAGATGCGTACGGACAACCCGTTGTCGTGGGTGTCAATATGTACGCCTAATTATACTCACGATGCATTTATCCGCTATGGTCTGCGCCTTGGTTGCAATGTGATTTGCGAGAAGCCGTTGGTACTCAATCCGTATAATATTGACAATCTTGTAGAATTGGAGCAGGAGAGCGGTCATCAGGCCTATACTATATTGCAACTGCGCTTGCACGACAAGATAAAAGCCCTGCACGAGAAAGTGAAGAACGGTCCGAAAGACAAGATTTACGATGTGGATCTGACCTATATCACCAGCCGCGGCAAGTGGTATTATAGTTCGTGGAAAGGAGATGTGCATAAGTCGGGCGGTATTGCTACCAATATCGGTGTGCATTTCTATGATATGCTGCAATGGATTTTCGGTCCTGTGCAGAAGAATATCGTCCATGTGATGTCGTTTGACCGTGTGGCAGGGTATCTGGAACTGAAGCAGGCGCGTGTGCGTTATTTTCTGAGTATCAATGCGGAGTGTCTCCCTCCGAATGCCGTGCAGGGGGAGAAACGCACCTATCGTACGTTGAGTATTGACGGAGAGGAATTCGAGTTCAGCCAGGGCTTTACCGAGTTGCACACAGAGAGTTACAAGCATATTCTTGCAGGAGACGGTTTCCGTATTTCGGAAGCGCGTCCGTGTATTGAGATTGTGAGCCAAATCCGTCATGCAGATCCTATCGGTTTGGTGGGAGACTACCATCCCCTTGCCAAACTGCCTCTCGCCAAACATCCGTTCGGTTGGGACGAAAAACGCTAAAAACAATGTATGGAAATGACCAACCGAACATATAACATATTTATCTTCTGTGCGCTGTGCATTGTGATGTTCTCCTCGTGTGTAACATCGCGTAAGGTGAACTATATGCAGGAGCCGGACAGGCATATCCCGCACTATACCGATACGATTAGTTTTGAGGACTACACCCTACGCGAGGGCGACCGGCTCTACATTTACGTCTATTCGTTAGACCCGAAGATTACGCAGATGTACAATGCAGGTGGCAACTCGTCCTATCTGCGTCAGCAGTCAAACAGCGTAAATATGAACGGGTCTTACGACCTTTATACCTATTTGGTGGATAAAGACGGCAATATTGATTTTCCTACTATAGGAAAGGTACAGGTAGAGGGTCTTACTACCCGTGAGGTGAAACATAAATTAGAGGAAGAACTGAGTACACTTATGAAAGAGATACCCGGTTTTTCCTCGGTGTCCGTTGAAGCCAATATCGTACAACGCTCTTTCTCAATTATCGGTATGCAGAGTGGTCGCTATTGGATCACTAAAGAGAAAATGACCATCTTTGAGGCGTTGGCCATGGCGGGCGATATCGGTGAGTTCGGTGATCGTGCGGAGATAAAACTTGTTCGCGAGAAAGATGGGAAGACAGTGATCAAGACTTTCGATGTGCGCTCCAAGGATATTATCAACTCGGAATACTACTATGTGGAGCCCAACGATATCATCTATATTCGTAAGATTGGCGGATATCAGTTCGGTATCAATTCGGCAGCCACTGCAGTGAGTGTGGTGGCAACGACCATATCGTTTGGCGTGTTCGTTTATTCGGTCGTACAGACATGTATTAACCTATCTCAAAAAGCAGGAGGCAAATGATGAAAAGGCTGTTCTATATCTGTTTCCTGTGCGTGTTGGGCATAACGCTGACGGGCTGCTATACACATCGCGAGATAGGTCTGCTCCAGGAGCCGACCAAGTGCAACAAACTGCCACAATACGACAGTGTGGAGTATGTGCCGTATAAGATACGTGTCAATGACGAGATTATCTACCGCCTGATTACAATGGACGAGACCATCTCCAAGTCCATAATGGGCAATAATCAGAATACAGCAGGGCAGTATGCCAATCCCTATCGCGTCTATTCCGACGGGACCATTGACGTGCCGTTCCTGAAGCCCGTGCATATAGCGGGTCTGACGGTGGAGCAAGCACAAGACACCCTTCGTGCCGCTTTCCGCGAGATAATACCTGATGCGGATGTGAAACTGGCACTCTATAACAAGTATTTTACGGTTATAGGTGATATCAACTCGGGTGAGTACTATGTATATAAAGAGAAACTGAATATCTTTCAGGCACTGGCTATGACGGGTGATTTGATGAACTCGGGCGACCGTAAGCATGTGCGGATCATCCGTCCGCACGACGGTGCTGAACCCGAGGTGCTGGAGTTTGATATTCGTACCAATTCGATTATTGACTCAAAGTACTACTATGTCTATCCCAACGATGTCATTTATGTGGCACGCACCAAGGATAGTTTCTTCAAGACCGCCAGTTATTCCGGTTTTCTCGGTCTGATTACCAGTAGTGTGTCGCTTCTGGTAACGGTGCTCAACTATACTCTATTGATACCCAACTAATTGCAATATGGATACGAATCAACAATATACACAGACCGGCAATAGTAACTACCTCTACGGAGGCAATACGCCGTATGGCAACGGGCAGTACTATGGCAATGGCAACTACTACAACCAGGGCGACCAAAACGCTGATGGCGAGGCGGGACAGTCCAACTTCAACCTGATGGAGTGGGGAATGCTCTTTGCGCACTATTGGTATCTTTTTGTTATCGGTGTGGCGATAGCCCTTGGCGTATCTATGCTCAAAAACCGCCGTTGGCTGCCGTCTTACTACTCGCAGGGAACCATCATTATCAAAGAAACTCTGGGTTATGGCAGTTCCAATTCGGCATTGATGCAGGGTTTTGGCGTGGACGCCGGGTATCGCAATGTGAATAACCAGGTGATTATGCTCGGGTCGTACGACTTGATGTGCCGCGTGGTGGATTCGCTGCCGTTCCTGAATGTGGAGTATATTACGCAGGGGCGTTTCAAGACGCGGAACTTGTATCGCAATACACCTATTCTGTTAGAGACGACATCAGTCGATCCGCGTGCATACGATGCAATGTTCCAAGTGGTGTTCAATGGTAACGGCACGATGAATATATCCCATCAGAGTGAGGAAAATCCGTTCAGTTTTGTGGCGCGCTACGGCGAACCGATACAGTGTCCGCTGTTTAGCGGTACTATTTGGCCTACCGATAATATGACTGCCGGTGGCAAGATATTTTTCCGTTTTCGCTCGCGCGAATCATTGGTGAGCGAGTTTATGGGGCGTTTGCAACTCCGTTTTATCGGCGAGGGGAGCACGGTGCTGGCTCTTTCTATGACGAGCGAGACCCCGCAGCGTGATTGCGAGTTTATAGACAAACTGGCGGAGATTTATCTGCAAAAGAACCTAGAACAGAAAAACGAGGTGGCGGAAAACTCCATCCGTTTCATCAATGAGCAGTTGGTGCACCTGCAAACCGCTCTCGAAGCCAGCGAAGGGGCAATGACCAATTTCCGGCAGGAGAACAAGTTCGTGGATGTCAGTTCGTATGCAGGACAGTTGATGACCCGTATATCGGGATATGACCAGCAGGAAATGGAACTGCGTCTCAAAGAAACGTATTTCGATTACCTTACCAATTACCTTAAGACCAACATCGAAAATGGAGCAGTTATTGCTCCGACTTCTCTCGGACTGAACGAGCCGATGCTGATGACGCTTGTGCAGCAACTCAACGATCTGCGTATCCAGCGTGGGGAACTGACCGAAAAGAATGTCTATTATGCCAAATACACCAAGGACATAGAGAATGTCAAAACGGCAATCAGTGAGGTGGTCGGGAGTATGCGTGCTTCGCTTGAGATAGAGAAGAAAGATTTGCAGAACCGCTACTCGGACGTGGAAAAAGAAATACAAAACCTGCCGACCAAAGAGTTGCAGATGGTGGCTATCGAGCGCAACTACCGCATAGACGACAACTACTATACTTTCTTTCTTCAGAAACGTGCTGAGGCTGAGATTCAGAAAGCCAGCAACACGCCCGATAATACCATTTTGGACAAGGCGCGTACCACGGCAGTGGTCAATTCCAAAGCCAAAAGCAAAACGACCACGATGTGCTTGCTTATCGGATTGCTTGTTCCTTTTGCGCTCATCGTACTCAGCGAGTTGCTCAATACAAAAATGCGTTCGCCCAAAGATGTGCAGAAGATGCGTCTGTTTCGTCTTATTGGTACTTTGCGGCATACCTATCATACCAACCCGACCCTTGTGCGCGACAGCCCACGCTCGGCATATGCCGAGATGATGCGTGCCATTCGTACGCGTATTGAGTTTATCACTAAGCGCAAAGAGAATGTGGTGCTGGTGGTAACTTCCACCGAGTCGGGCGATGGCAAGACATTCCTTTGTACCAATTTGGCCTCGCTTTATGCTATGACGGGTAAGAAGACGCTGCTTATCGATCTTGACCTGCGCAAACCCAATGTGCATACCAAACTCGGTTTGGAGAATGGTCCGGGCATCTCCAATTATCTCATTGGCGATTGTGCTTTGGAGGATACGATTGTAAGCAATGACAAGATAGGGTTCGATGTTATGCGGGCGGGTACTATCCCCCCCAACCCCGGCGAACTGATACACTCCGATGAACTGACGGTGCTGATTGCCGACTTGAGAAAGAAATATGTGTATGTCGTCATTGATACATCGCCTATAGGTCTTGTTCCGGATGCCTATACTCTTATTGAGCAGACGGATATGTGCTTGTATGTTATCCGCTGTATGCAGACCAATAAGTCGTTCTGCAAACAGACTTTGCAACAGATGACTGAAGTGGTGGATAATCCCGATAAAGTACAACTGGTGCTTTCTGATATTCCAAACGATTCCCGCCATGGTTACGGCTATGGATATGGGTATAAATACGGTTACGGTTATGGTTACGGCTATGGTTATGGTAATCCGCACAAGGCGAATAAAACAGGGCTGCGCTACAACATAGAACGCTTGTGGGCAGCCGTGCTTCACAGAGATTTTACGGTTAACACTTCCTACTACACAGATGAGGACGAAACCGGTTCACAAAAGTAACTACTTGGATATTTCGGAAAAAAGCAGTATCTTTGCGGTCTGAAAATAGGATTGAACTTGCAAAAGAACAGATTATATGGTTTTGTGCTGATAGGCATCGCCATCCTGTTGGTCATGCCTGCGGAGGCGCAATATACGGGGAGCGGAAGCAGTGTGTTTACGTTTCTGGGATTACCTGTGTCTTCGCGTATGAATGCCCTCGGTGGGAACAATGTGAGTGTGCGTGACGGGGACATATCCATGGCGATGAACAACCCTGCCTTGCTCGGGGCACTGACCGACAATGTGCTGCAACTCAACTATTCCTATTACCTGCCCGGTACGATGTTTGGTAGTGTGCTGTACGGACATAATTTCGGACGCTCGAAGATAGAAAAGCCCTATTCGGGCGACGGGCAACCTGACGAACCGAACTATTTTGCCGTAGGTATCCACTATTTGGATTACGGTCGTATGCAGTACGCCGATGGCGATGGCAATCTTACGGGTGGAACATTTACCGCAAAAGATATGTTGATAGACGTGATGTATGCACGCCAGTTGGGGCAGTGTTTCTCGGTCGGCGTTACGCTCAAACCTGTCTATTCGATATACGAGGCATACCACTCTTTTGCGCTTGGTGCCGATGTCGGTGCGCATTACCAAACGCGCGATTCTACATTCCAACTCGGGCTTTCTTTGCAAAACATCGGTTGGCAGGTCAAAGGTTTCTATAGCGACGAGGGCGGCTCCAATCACGAGATGCTGCCGATCAACCTGCAATTAGGACTCAGTTACCGCGTGGCACATGCGCCGCTGCGTTTCTCGATGACCATACACAATATGCAGCAATGGAACCTTGGCTATGAGGTTACCAACCGCGCCGATGTATCGTCGCTGACCGATGAAGCGAAGCCTGTACAATGGTACGATATGATGTTCCGCCATACGATATTTGCAGTGGATGTCGTACCCAAGAGCGAGCGGTTTTATCTGACTATCAGTTACAACCACCGTCGTCGTGCGGAGATGAACCTTATTGATCAACGCTCGTTGGCTGGTTTTGCTTTCGGTGCGGGGGTACGTATCTATAAGTTCCGTCTCGGTTTTGCGATGTCGCAGATGACCAAGAGCAATTTTTCCTACCAGGTGGGCTTGAGTCTCGATATCAATTCTCTACTGAAATGAAAAAAATCATTGTTGCCATTGACGGCTATTCGTCGTGCGGCAAATCGACCATTGCAAAAGCATTGGCGAAGTATGCAGGGTATATGTATGTGGATACGGGCGCAATGTATCGTGCTACGGCACTTTATATGTTGCAGCACCAAGCCGAGAGTAACGAGCAAATTGTTACTCTGCTCCCCGAAGTAAACATCCGTTTCGCTATGCAGGCGGACGGCACACAGCATACTATGCTCAACGGGCAGGATGTGGAGTCGCAGATTCGCACGCTTGATGTCGGCAATAGGGCTTCGCAGGTATCACAGATTCGCGAGGTTAGGCAGTTTCTCGTGGCGCAGCAGCAGGCTATGGGCAAAGAGAAAGGTATTGTGATGGACGGGCGCGACATCGGTACGGTGGTATTCCCAGAGGCGGAACTGAAGTTGTTTCTTACCGCCTCACCGGAGGTGCGGGCGCAGCGCCGTTTCGATGAACTGACAGCCAAAGGTGAACACCCGCAGTATGCTGACGTTTTGGCAGATGTCAATGACCGTGACTATCGCGACACCCACCGTACGGAAAGTCCTCTCCGTCAAGCCGATGATGCTATTGTTGTGGATAACAGCAAGATGACGCGAGAGGAACAAATGCAGGTTATTATTGAATTGTTCAATAAAACCGTTCATTCCTAATTAGTAATTCATAATTCATAATTCATAATTCATAATTCATAATTCATAATTACCTTGACGGTAACCATTGACAGCGGTAGCGGGTTCTGCTTTGGGGTAACGAGTGCAATACAAAAAGCGGAAGAGGAACTCTTGCGGGGTTCGCTCTATTGCTTGGGCGACATTGTACACAACGGGCAGGAGGTTGAGAGGTTGGCAAACCTCGGTTTGGAAACCATTGACTACGACGACCTACGCACGTTGCATAATGTGCGCGTTCTGCTGCGGGCGCACGGCGAGCCGCCGAGTACCTACCATATCGCCGAGCAGAATCAAATAGAGATTATTGATGCCAGTTGCCCCGTGGTGCTGCATCTGCAAAAGCGTATTCGTGATACCTATCAACGCTTGCGCCAAACCGAACAGGGTGGGTACTCGCAAATTGTAATCTTCGGTAAACAAGGGCATGCGGAGGTGATCGGATTGCAGGGGCAGACCAACAATACCGCCATCGTTGTAGAGCGGGCAACGGATATAGAGCGGCTGGACTTTACCCGCCCTATCTATCTTTTTTCGCAAACGACCAAGTCGGTCGGGGAGTTTCACCAATTGGTGGAAACCATACAAAACTGTATGCAGACGGGCGTGCCGTTTGAGTGGCATGATACAATCTGTCGCAATGTGGCGAACCGTGTGGAGAAACTGCGCCGGTTTGCCCAAGCGAATGATATAGTTATCTTTGTGGGCGGCAAAAAATCCTCCAACGCCAAAGTGCTGTTCCAACACTGTCAGGAAACCAATTCTCGCACGATTTTTGTTAGTAGTGATACAGAACTGACCGACGACATTCTGTCAGCCTGCCATAATGTGGAGCGTGTAGGTATCTGCGGAGCCACCTCCACCCCGCTATGGCTGATGGAGCGGGTTGGGCAATGCATAATGAAAAGTAAGGAGGATATAAGGTGAGATACGCCATTCTTTATTCTAAATGTAAATCTTAAAACCAAACAATAGCAATGGAATACAAAATTAACACAGTGGGTGTGTTCACCTCAGGTGGAGATGCACCCGGTATGAATGCCGCAGTACGTGCCGTAACGCGTGCGGCTATCAGCAACGGTATCAAAGTGAAAGCCATCTATAGAGGCTATAAAGGCTTGATAGAAGATGAGATAAAAGAGTTCGACACCCAAGATGTAAGCGACATTATCCAGCGCGGCGGTACAATCATCAAATCGGCACGATGCGAGGAATTTAAGACACCCGAAGGGCGCAGACAGGCGTATGATAATCTGGTAAAAGAGCAAATTGATGCCTTGGTAGCCATCGGTGGTGACGGTACGTTTACCGGCGCACGTGTGTTCGCACAGGAATACAATGTTCCTATCATCGGCATCCCCGGTACTATTGATAACGACCTTTGGGGTACCGATACCACTATCGGGTACGATACCTCCCTCAATACGATTATGCGTTGTGTGGATATCTTGCGCGATACCGCTTCTTCGCACGAGCGCGTGTTTCTGGTAGAGGTAATGGGGCGCGATGCCGGTTTCTTAACCCTTAATGCGGCTATCGCAGCAGGGGCTGAGGCGGCTATCATTCCCGAGAGGGCTACTATTATGGAGCAAATTGAAGCGGCTATCGGACAAGGTCGCCGCAAGAGCAAGAACTCCAGTATCGTGCTTGTACAGGAGCATGCTATTGAAGGAGGTGCCAAAGCCGTGGCTGACTTGGTAGCACAGGCGCACCCTGAATATAGCCCGCGGGTAACCGTACTCGGACACTTGCAACGAGGCGGTTCTCCTACAGCCGATGATCGTATTCTCGCTTCCCGTATGGGTATTTCCGCTATACAAGCCCTGCTCGAAGAGCAGCGCAGTATTATGGTAGGTGTACAGAACGATGAAATCGTCTATGTGCCGCTTATCAAGGCCATCAAAGAGAAAAAAGACGTCAAGGCCGACAAATGGGCGGCTTTGAGTATATTGTCTATCTGATCACTGCACAGAACCTGACAAAAAAAGAGATTGCTATATGGTGTGGCAATCTCTTTTTTGTTTCTGTTCCTGTTTCCCATTCGTCTGCTGATTACATTCATAGGGTTATTATTGGGTTGTTCACAATAGAATGATGTTTATCTATAGAGGCGTTTACCCGGGAGTTGGCTCCAGAATTCTCTATGTCGCAAGGGCAGGAGAAATGGAAGAGAACAAACCTAAAATTAGTTTTTGACAATACCACAATCGTCCAAAACGATACCACAAACCTACAAAACAAATCTGCACTATTGTGCAAACCGAGCAAAAAAGGTACTTTTGCAAAAATTCTATATTGCAAAAGTATGACTATGAAAAAGATATATATTGCCTTATTCGGTTTCTGTTTGTTGGGCAGTTCTTTCCCTGCGCAGGCTGCACATCCGTGGCACACAAGCGGTATGCGGAGCGAGTGCGTACTCTTTGAGCGGCATACGTGGAATGTGGTAGATGCCGTTGACGAAGAACCCGGCTACAGCCGTCTCCGCTATACTTATACCGATTCGGTGTTTATCCCGGAAACGATGGAGGGTAAGTGCTTTACACTCTCTTGCGGGGCGGCGAACCAGGAGGCGTGGGTGTATCTCAACGATGATCCGGTAGGTTACCACGCCGGCGGATATACCGCTTTTACGTTTGATGTTACCCGCTATTGCCACGCGGGGCAATGGAACCGTGTGCGTATCGTGGTAAGCAACGAGTACAACGAGAATATTCCCCCTCTCTCTGCCGACTTCACGTTCTTCGGCGGGCTGTATCGTGATGTGGTGCTGACCGCCACCTCCCCTTTGCATTTTGCCACCACGCACTTTGCTACCCCGGGTGTGTATGTCTATACGCCTGCTGTGTCGGCAGAGCGTGCCACGGTGCAGATAGAAGCCATGGTAGAGGGAAAAGGCAACATGGAGTTCTTGGTAAGCGGACACGGTTATCAGAAGACTATCAAAGCCAAGATACAGACCGGCAAAGCCCGTACGGAACTGACTATTCCTAATCCCGCCTTGTGGACACCCGATACCCCGAACCTCTATACCGTTCAATGTCGTCTTTATGACAAGCACGGGCGGCTGCAAGATGAAGTGAAGGAGCAGTTCGGCTTGCGTTGGTACGGCTTTGGCGAGGATGGAATGTTTTATCTCAATGGCAAGCAGACCAAACTCATCGGTACCAGCCGCCACCAGTGCTACAAGGGGCTAGGAAACGCTCTGCCCGACTCGCTGCAACGCCGTGATATTGAACTTATCAAGGCAATGGGTGCGAACTTCCTCCGTGTGGCGCACTATCCGCAGGGAGAGTATATTATGCACCTGTGCGACAGTATCGGTTTGCTCTGCTCGGTGGAGATACCGCTGGTCAATGCCATTACTGAGAGTGAGGCTTTTGCACAGCGTTGCGAGGATATGCTTGACGAGATGGTGTGGCAGAACCGCAACCATCCGTCGGTAGTGCTGTGGGCGTACAGCAACGAGATACTGCTTCGCCCACCGTTTAAGAATGATACTGCCCGCCATAGTCTCTATTGCGAGCATGCTGCTGCGCTGTGCCGCCGGCTCAATTCGCACCTGAAAGCATTAGACCCGACGCGTCCGACGATGATTGTTCTGCACGACAATTTCAAGGAATACAGCCGCTATGGTTTCCCTCAGGCAGCCGATGTGGTAGGGCTGAATATCTACAGCGGCTGGTACTCGGGTACATTCTCGGGTATGGACAAGAGTGTGGAGCGTGTGCATACGGCATTGCCCGGCAAACCGCTGTTGCTCACCGAGTTCGGCGCAGACTGCGATCCGCGTATCCGTACCGCTTTTCCTGAGCGGTTCGACTACTCAATGGACTATGCCCTGCTTTTTCACAAGCATTATCTGCCATTTATTCTGAATTGCGATTACCTTGCGGGTGGTATGGTTTGGAACTACAACGATTTCCATTCCGAGGCGCGTCTTGGTGCGTTGCCGCACTACAACTGCAAGGGATTGGTTACCTCCGACCGCCGACGCAAACTGACCTATTTCTATTATCAGTCGGTGCTGCGCAAGGACCGTGTTGGTGGGCAGGCGAAAGATACATTGCTGCAGATGTTACGCCTGCCGCAAGCGGAATCTATGCCGCTACGTGTCAATATGGGGAGCCGCTGTTTCTTTACCGACGACAGTACCCGTATCTGGCAGCCCGAGCAGGCATACCAAGAGGGCGGTTGGGGCTATGTGGGCGGCGAACCGTTCACCAAGAAAACCAAGTACGGGCAACTGCCTGCCGCCGATGTGGATATACTCGGTACTGACCAAGACCCGCTTTATCAGACCGCCCGTGTAGGGATAGAGGCGTTCCGTGCCGATGTACCTGCGGGGCAATACGAGGTAGTGCTGTATCTGGCGGAGTTGGAGAGCGAAGAGCAGGAGCAGATGTCGGTTTACAACCTCGGGAATGAAGCCATAGATACCGGTTTTCGTGGAAGAGAGATGACGGTGCAAGTACAAGATACCGACCCTGTTACGGTCAATCTCACCCGCCAATACGGCAGATACCGTGCTGCTGAACTGCGCTACACGGTAGAGGTCAATGGCAACGAGGGAATACATATTACTTTCCGTCCCGTAAAAGGCGAAACTATTCTCAATGCAGTAGAGATAATTAATTTATAAATGTGTAAATTAGCAAATTTGTAAATTAACGGAGCATATACTCATTTACCAATTTACCAATTTACAAATTCTTGCGATATGCGCTCGGCGTTATGCCGTAGCGTTTGCTGAAGCAGCGGATAAAGTAACTCGGTGTGTTGTACCCTGCTATGTAGGCTATTTCGGCAATAGATTTCTCCGGTGCGTCTTTTAGCAGGGTAGCGGCGCGTTGCAGGCGCATTTCGGCTATCAGTTCGTTGGGTGTTTTCCCCGTTGCGTCTTGCAGTTTGGTGTATAGACCTGTGCGGCTCATACACATTTCCTGTGCTAATTTGTTAATATCAAAATCCGCATCATCGAGGTGTGCCTCGATGATGTTCTGTACTTGTGTGGCGAACAGGAAACGTTCGTTTTGCAGCCGCTCTCGCATCAGGCGCAACTGCTCGTTTTTCTTTGCCAATTGTGCTTCCTGTTCGGCTATTCGTGCTTTTGTTTTGCGCAAGGCACGTTGCAGAATGTATCCGCCTGTTGCCAGTACTGCGCAGGCAATCAGTGTGATAAACAATGTTTTTGCCCACCATGTCTCGTACCAATGCGGCTCTACGATGATATGCAGTCGATAGGTGTCGCCTATGTTGTCTTGCAGCAGGAAATCATATTCTCCGGGTGCCAGGTTGGTATAGGTTGCGCTCTGTGCAGCGGTGGCGGGTTGGCGGTTGGTGTCGAACCCTTCCAATCTGTAATAGAGTTGCGGGCGCAGTATGTTGCTGTACGACGAACTGCCGAAACGGATTGTCAGGACTTTCTCGTCAGGTTGCAGATACAGTGTGTCCAATACGGGCAACCCCTGTGTAATTCGTCGCACGTTGCCGCCGGTGTTGCGTATAGTGATACCTACGGGGAAGATATGTACGGGTTCGCCCGGTGTCATTACGTCTTTCAGGCAGAAACGGCACATTCCGTCGATTCCGCCCACCCAGACCGTCCCTTGCGAGTCGGCGTAGAGACTTTGCTCGGTGAGGATCTCGAGTGGAAATCCCGTTTTGGCGGTCAGGTAGCGTACGGATGTGAAATCGGCAGACACTATGGTCAGTCCCACCGAGGTGGCGATGATGTAGTATTCGGGTGTGGTGAGCAGGTCGATGACGCTGCGGCTGTCCAGACAGGCATTGAGTTCGGCAAACGGCTGCCAAACGCCTGTTGCCGTATCGAAGCGCAGAATACCGTCAATCGTCCCTGCCAGCAGGTTGCCGGTGATGTCGCAGCCGAATACGTGTACGGGTTTGGGTATGGTGTAGGTAGATAGTCGGCGGGTGGGAATATGGTAGGCGTAGGTAAGGTGTTGGCGGGCGAACCAGAGGACGGAGTTTTGCCTCCGGAGGTGTGCTAACTCGCCCGAGATACTGACTGAATCCAACACGGAAAACTCGCCGGTACTCCTCCGCATCAGTCCGATACCGCGCTCGGTGGAGAAGAACAGGGTATCTCCATATTCGACCAATTCGCGCACGCGGTTATCGGGCAGGCAGCCCTGTTCGGCGGTGTAGGTACGCAGGCGTTTGGTGCGGGTGTCCATAGTGATGAGTCCGCCCTGGTGCGTGCCCATATACAACAAGTGGTGTGGCTCATCCAACCAGAGCGATTTGATGGCAGGTTGGGGCGTGGCACGGTCGATACGCACGGGAACGATGGTGCCGTTGGGGTACAGTACGTTCAATCCGCCTCCGTTGGTAGCAATATAGACCGTGCCGAGACTGTCGGAAATGATACTATTGACAATAGGATAACTGAGCGGGTGTGCCTGCTCCTTGCCAGCGCCATAGTACGTATAGATGGCGTGGCGCGGGTTGTAGAGGTCGATAGCCCCGAAGAAACTGCCTATCCACAGGGTGCCTTGTTCGTCGCAGGTGATAGCCCGCACGGAGAAAGGATAGTCATCGGGCGTGCCTTGTGCGAAAGGAAGAGGGCGCATATCGGCGGCATTGATACATATCAGTCCACTGTAGGTGCCGACCCAATAATTACCCTGATGGTCTTCGGCGATAGTACGTACGTCAGTGCCGGCAATGATATGCTGCCGGTCTCCCGTCGGGCGCAGGCAGTATAGTCCGTCGGTGCGCGAGCAAAGCCAGAGGTTCTGTCGGCTGTCACGGAAGATCTGTACTACCGATGGTATGGCTATATGCTGCAAGAGCCGCCCAGTGGTGTTGTACAGCGAGACTCCCTCACGGTTGCTGACAATGATTTGCTCTGCCGACTCATAGATAGCCATAGGGCGGGGAATGAAAAAGAGCGGACTGAGGGTTGTGCCGTTGTAGGCAAAGAGAGTGTCGCGTGCGGCTATAAGGAAGCGTCCGCGTCCGTACACGACGGCTTGTACACCGGCGGAGTCTATTACCGAGAGCGTCTCCGTGCGCAGATTGAGCCGCAGGACGCTGCTTCCGCTGCGGAAAAGCAGATTGCCGTGGCGGTCGCCGCATACGGTATGGATATAGTTGTTGCGTATAAGCGGGTTTTCCGTCTCGTCGCCGCGGAAGATACGGCAGTCGTTGCCGGCAATGCAGTTCAAGCCGTCCCGTGTGGCGACCCACATACGTCCGTACTCGTCCTGGTAGAAGGCGTTGATACTATAGTGCGACAATCCGTCTTCCACGCCGAAGTGCTCCATCGCCGTCGATGTAGCAAAGACGAGAGCAACCCACGCAGACAGAAATGCAATGGAAAGAACCCGTTTAATAGCAAAATCGTACAACATGTTATTGTGTTTTGGTATGCAAAGATAGTATAAATTCCGCACATATGCAAACGGGGTGTAATAGTTGCGACAAGATATGAGCGATATAGGCTGTGTGGCACGCAATACATACGACATAGGAACTGCATTCACAGGTAAATCACAGGTGAATCACAGGTGAATCACATACGAATCACATACGAATAACATACACCTGCCAGGTAGTTGGTATGTAGTAGGTATGTAGCAGGTATGTAGCAGGTAGGTCCGTATTTGGTCGGTATGCGGCAGGTGCAAGGAAGTTGATTGTTCGTGATCAACGGAAAGCAAATGGAAAGCAAGCGGAAAGCAACGGCATATAGCAGAATAGTAAAATGATGCATGACAATATGTTTTGTACGAAAGTGCAATTATTTTGAATTTTATTGGTACTGCTATTGCGGATATTGTTGTAATTTTGCAGCGGGTTTGGAAGGCGGACAGGATGGTGTGTGATTGTCGTTGATTGAGTGTTGGAAACCGCGGACGAGGCGTCCGCGTCCCCGGAACGGATGGTGTTGATTATTGTTGATTGACCATTAAAGCAAGTCTATATATAAAGAAAAATACTCAACCAAAGAAAAATACTCAACTAAAGAAAAATACTCAACTAAAGAAAAATACTCAACCAAAGAAAAATACTCAACTAAAGAAAAATACTCAACTAAAGAAAAATACTCAACTAAAGAAAAAACACTCAACTAAAGAAAAACACTCAACTAAAGAAAAATACTCAACTTATCTGATACGATATGAAAAAGATATTTCTCAGTATTATTTGTGCGATATGCTCCGTTATGCTATGGGCGGACGTAGAGGGTGTGGTGCGCGATGAGCAGGGAGAACCGCTTATCGGCGTGTCGGTGCTGATAGAGGGTACGACACAGGGCACCATTACCGATTTCGACGGCAATTTCTCGCTCGATGCAGCGGAGGGGCAGACACTCGAAATCAGTTATATGGGTTATCGTACCGAGCGGGTGAAGGTGGGCAAGGCTCCGCTACAGGTGGTGCTGAAAGAAGACACGAAGACGCTTGACGAGGTGGTGGTAGTGGGTTATGGTACGCAGAAACGCTCCGACCTGACGGGGTCTGTGGCATCGGTGAAAGCCGATGATGTGAATGCCGTGCCGACCAGCAGTGTGGCAGAGATGCTCCGCGGACAAGCGGCGGGTGTGGTGGTAACACAGAATAGTGCACGTCCGGGCGGGCAATCGGATATAGTCATCCGTGGCAAAAAATCGCTCACGGGCGGCAATGCACCGCTTTATATTGTGGATGGTACGCCGGTGGACAATATAGACGACTTCAATGCGCAGGATATCGAGTCGATCGAAGTGCTGAAAGACGCTTCGGCGCAGGCTATCTACGGTGCGCGTGCAAGCAACGGCGTGATACTGGTTACCACGAAGCGCGGTGCTGAGGGCAAGACGAGTGTGGACATCAACGCCTACGCAGGTGCGCAAATGGTGAAGCGCAATTTTGACCTCTACAACGGTGCGGAATGGGTGGCACTCAAACGCGAGGCGAACCGTTCGTTTGTCTATGACCCCGCTACCAAAACCGCTACGGGTGAGTATCAAGACGATGTCGCATTGTTCGGTAATATGTATCAGAACATGGTGGACGGGAACTATACCGACTGGGAGAGCCTGATGATCAAGCCTGCTCTGCAGCAGAAATACGATGTGAGCGTGCGCACGGGCAACGACCGCACGAAGATGTCGGCGGCACTCGGTTTCTTCGATCAGGAGGGTATGATTGCCCCCGCCAACTACCGCCGTTACAATGCACGTTTCGATGTGTCGCAGAAACTCGGCAAGCGGGTTACGATCGGTATGAAAGCGAACTATATACACAGCGACCAGAAATCGGAAGACTCGGATTTTTCGAAAGTGCTGACCGAGTCGCCGCTGCTCAGTGCTTATGATGCGGACGGCAATATGCTGTCGCTCCTGGCGGACAGCAAGTGGAGTCCGCTATGGAACAATGCGCATTACACCTCGGACAAGAAGACCGACCGTTTTATGCTCGGGCTGAACCTTGACTGGAACATTTGGGGCGGACTGACCTACCGGCTTAACACCTCGGTCAATTACCGCAACCAGGAGCAAGGCACTTATCGGGATTCGCAGCACGAAAAGGGCAGTTTGGTAGGCGGTTCGGCGGCTATAAGCAACACCAAGTATGTGGACTACCTGCTGGAGAATATCCTTGGCTACGACCATACATGGCAGGACAAACACCACTTGAATGTAACATTGGTGCAGTCGATAGAGGCTATCCGCACCACCAAGACCACCACGAGCGGTTCGGGCTTTGCCACCGACGACCTGGGATATAACAACATCTCTGCGGCAGCGATTACCAACCCGACGGTGCGCACCATCACCCCGCGGCATCTGGTCAGTTTCATGGGGCGTGTGAACTACAGCCTGATGGACAAGTACCTGTTCTCGGTCAGCACCCGTGTGGACGGCTCGAGCGTGTTCGGCAAGAACAGCAAATGGGGTGTTTTCCCCGCGGGGTCGTTTGCATGGCGTATCAACCAGGAGGATTGGCTGATGGATGTGAACTGGCTGACCAACCTCAAACTGCGTCTCTCTGCGGGTTCGGTGGGCAACCAGGCAATCTCGCCCTATCAGACACAGGGCCTGGTGGACAGTTATTATATGCAGTTCGGCGACGGGAATGCCCTGGTGGGCTATCTGCCGTCGGGACAGTTGCAGAACCCCGACCTGAAATGGGAGACCACGACCAGTTACAACATCGGTTTGGACTTCGGTTTCCTGCGCGACCGTATCATGGGTACGGTGGAATACTACCGCGCCAAGACCACCGACCTGCTGGTGGAGAAAAGTATCAACCAAACGACGGGATACAATACCCAACTCGTGAATATGGGTTCGGTGCTGAACCAGGGCGTGGAGATAACGGCGAACTTTGTTCCCGTCAAGATAAAGAACTTCACGTGGACGGTGGACGTGATCTGGGCGCACAATCAGAACAAGATCCTCTCGCTCAACGGTGCCAAGGGTGCAGACGGCAAGCCGCTCAACGACGAGGCGAACGGCTGGTTCATAGGGCATAATATCAATGCTTACTACGATTATGTGTTCGACGGTATCTGGCAACTCGGCGACGACATACCCGACTACGGCGGAACCTACCAGCCCCAGCCGGGTGATATACGTGTCAAAGACGTGAACAACGACGGCAAGATAGACGAGAATGACCGTGTAGTGATCGACCGCGACCCGCAATGGACGGCTTCGCTGGGAACCTCGTTCAAGTTCTACGGTGTGGATATAACGTTTGATTTCTATGGTGTCTATGGGGCGGTAAGGCAGAACAACTACCTCTATGCCAGCAACCAGGGCGGCGACCTGAAGGGTGTGCGCAATGGTATCAAAGTGGACTATTGGACAATAGAGAACCCGAGCAATACGGCTCCGCGTCCGAGAGACGGCAATATCTCCTATTTCTCGTCGCTGTCGTACCAGGACGCATCGTATTTCCGCTTGCGGACGCTGTCGGTGGGTTATTCGTTCCCGAAGAAACTGATTGCCAAGGCGAAGATGAGCAATCTGCGTATCTATTGCACGGCTTCGAATGTATTCACCAGCACCAAGTATCAAAGTTACAGCCCCGAAGCCGGTGCGGGCAGTTATCCCGAACCTCGCACCGTGATTGGCGGACTGAACCTGAGTTTCTAACCCGTTAAGGACCTTAAAGACCTTAAAGTCCTTAAAGACCCTATTCATTAAACAGCAAAAACAATGAAAAAGCACAGTATATATATTCTTCTGGCGGCTATGCTGCTGACCTCCTGCCACGACTGGCTGGACGAGAAAGTCTATACCCAACCAACGGGCGAGTATATCGTTTCCACCCCTGCGGGTATGGCGAGTGCGGTGCTGGCGATGTACTACAAAGACCGTGAGATATTCCGTAACAACGATGATGCGGAGACTATCCTGTGGATGAATATGCTTGTCGGCGACGACATCACCTATTGCCGTGCGGGTGAGGGTATTCCGCAGTTCGGACGCTATCAGGACCTGCTGCCTACGACGCCGAGCGTGGCACGCCTGTGGAAGCAGCAATATGCCTTGATCGGATATGCGAATATGGTCATCGGTGCAGCGGACAAGGTGGATATGACCGACCCCGTGGCGATACAGGCGGTAGCCGAGGCGCGTGTCTTCCGTGCGCATGCTTACCTGCGCCTGCTGCAACGCTACGACAATATCTACCTCACTACGCGTGTTACCACACCCGAGAACGTGAACGATTCCATTTCCTATACGCCTGCCGCCAAAGAGGACGTGTATGCGCTGATGGACGAAGACCTCGATTATGCCATTGACCATTTGGCTTGGACTACCACACAACCCGGTCGTTTTACGCAGGGCGTGGCACGCCTGCTACGTGCCAAGTCAGCGGCTTGGCAGAGCAAATGGCAGGAGTGTGCCAACCAGATCAATGCCATAGAGCAGAGTGGGGTGTATGCACTGCTGTCCGACCCGCGCGAGGTCTTCGATGCGGCTAACCTCAACCACTCCGAGGCAATACTCGTTTCGCAATGGAACAAGGCTACCGGCGGCTGGTTCACCAATACGGTTACCAACTCCAATAGCGGACACCGTATGTGTATCATCTGTACGCCGAAGTACAACGAACAGAAAGGTATGCTCATCGACTATGCATCGGGCGGCTACCCGTGGGGACGCATGTTCCCGAACCAATACCTGCTCAGTCTCTACGACAGGGCGCACGACCTTCGCTATACCGCATGGTACAAGACCGCATGGACGTACAACGATCCTGACAACCTGCCGCGCGGACGGCACGTGGGCGATACGCTTGTCGCTACCACGGAGGCGGCATATCAGAACGTGCACCCGATGTGCACCAAATACAACGATTCCTATACCAAGGCGTCGCCGACGGATAACGAGTCGTTCAAGGACATCATCATCTACCGTCTCCCCGAAGCATATATCCTCGGTTGCGAGGCATATATCCATCTCGGGCGGCAGGATTCGGCAGCCTATTACTACAACAAGACCTACACCCGTGCGGGCAATGCAGCGGAGACACAACCGATCACTATCGAGATGCTGGCGGACGAGCAGGCACGCGAGTTGGCATTGGAGGGCGACCGCTGGAACTTCCTCAAACGCGAGAACCTGCTGGTCAAGCAGGTAAAGGCACACGGTGGAGAATATGTAAAAAGCGAGCGTTGGGGCGTGCTGAATAATGATACCATTATCCGCAACAACATCAGCGACTACCACAACCGCTGGCCGATACCCCAAGCCCAACGCGACATTATGCACACTTTCCCGCAAAACCCGGGATACTAATCAATTTGTAATTAGTAATTAGTAATTTGTAATGATTGTCCTTAAAGTCTCTAATGTCCCTAAAGTCTCTAACTAAAACCCAACAATATTATGAAAAAGATTTTCTCTTTGGCTTCTGTAGCCATTATGGCACTGAGTATCAATGCCCAAAACTTGCTCCTTGAGGAGTATTTCGAGTATGAGGCAGGTACGAACCTTATCACCGATACCATTACATTGTCCGACAATATGGACGGCGTAACGGGGTGGAGTACATCCTCTAACAAAAATTCAGGACAAACCCGTTTCACTATTGCCGATGCGCCGCTGACTTATGAAGGTTATGCCGGTTCGGGCATAGGCAATGCGTTGCTGTTCACTCCGCAATCCAAAACGGGACAGTCCGTATTCAAGAACTGGGGACACGGCGTATTGAACGACTCGACCATCTATATCGCTTTTATGATTCAGTTCCCCAAGCAGGAGGTGAATTATGCAAGTCCTGACTATTTCATGGGTATCAAGATGGAGCCTTCTGCAACAACAACAAACTTTGCCGGTCGCTTGTATGCATCTGTAGAGGCTATGGACGAGATTACGGGTGCGCCTTTTACGGGGCAGGAGATTTCCTTCGGTATCAACAAATCGAGTGATGGCAAAGCCGAATGGACGGACGCCGAGAAAGAACCGTATTTCACCTTCGACAAGACTTATCTCATTGTGATGAAATACCATGTGGGCAAACTCAACGGCAAGACCGCCGCAGAGGAAAAGGGTAACTATGACGACGAGATGTGGCTCTATATCAATCCGACACTGGGCGCAGAACCCGCTACGGCGAACCTCTATCAGAAAGACCCCAACGGCAAAGACGCTTATCGTCTGTCCGGCAGCGGAAAGGAGATGGGTTCCTTGCGCGGTTTCTATCTTCGTGGCGGCGAACCGGGCAAAGCCAACACCATCGCACCCTATATCATTGACGGTATCCGCGTAGGTTACACATGGGAGGACGTAATCGGCAAACAGACCGCTCTCAATAATACCAGCACCGAGGCAAAAGCTGTTAAATCAATTGAGAACGGACAACTCGTTATCCGCCGCGGCAACACTACCTACACCGTCCTCGGCACGGAGTTGTAAGTCTCCGGGGACGCAAGCGCCCTCGCCCGCGGAACACCTCAAAGAAAACAGCATCTGCATAGCCGCCGTAGGCGAATAAGATTTACGGCAATTTATGGATGCAAAAACAAAGATTAACTTAGATTTCTTGCCGCTCGGCGGCATAGGAGCATTATGAAAAAGCGCATACTTTCGTTATTCGGTATCGTCGTAGTGGCAGGGACGCTCTCTGCCGCTACGATTAATGCCAAGAGTTCATACAACGGCGGGTGGGGTAGTTATAAGATAGACCTTGTCTCTACGCTCGGCGGCTATACCCCCGCGGAGAATACCGCTTCCGACTATACCCGCACAGGTGCATGCGCATACCTTCGCGCCGACTCTACGGGTTTCTACCACGTAGAGAAAATCGACAACCGCTGGTGGCTCATCGACCCGGACGGGTATGCGGGTATCAATGTGGCGGTTACAAGCCTTGATGCCAATGCCTTGCAAGACGATTATGATGTCTTGCGCCGCAACGGCTTCAATGGAACGGGCAATTTTATCGCCTCCGAGTCGCAGACCAAGAACAGCAACAACCTCTGGAACTATGGGCAGATGTCCTATACGCGGCGGTACAATTTCTATGTCAACTACCGCAAGGAGCGCCCCGACTACTATAAAACGCCCAAAGAGGTGCAGGACAAAGCCGCCAATTACCTGCTGGTGCTTGATCCCGAATTCGAGACCTTCTGCTATGCGCAAGCCAAAAGCAATTTCTCGCAGTACAGCAACGAGCGCGACCTGCTCGGCTATTTTACCGACAACGAACTGCCGTTCAATGTCCGCCAGTTGGATCTGGTCGTTTCCTCGCTTTCCGCGGGCGACCCTACCTACGACAGCACTGTTGTATGGGCGGCACGCAACGGGGTGGACTTGTCCGCACCCACAGAGGCGCAGAAAGAGGCGTATGCCGCTTATCTTGCCGAGCGGTATTTCAGCGTAGTGGCAGGTGCTATCCGCGCGGCGGACCCGAATCACATGGTTCTCGGCAGCCGTCTCCATGGGGTGCCGCGGAGCATTCAGGGGGTGGTGGATATGTCGCACAAGTACTGTGATGTTACGTCCGTCAATTTCTACGACTATTTCTGCCCAAACGACCAGATTGCAAAGGCTTCGTGGACGAATGACCACCCGTGCCTTGTAACCGAGTTCTATATCAAGGATGTGCATTTCAAGTCCGGCACGCAGGAAGGCGCAGGCTGGTATGTCAACAGTCAGGCGGACCGTGGCAGATGGTATCAGAACACCTGTCTGCAACTGCTCAGAAACCCGTGTTTCATCGGCTGGCAGTATTTCCGCTTTATGGACAACAACAATTCCAACAAAGGACTGGTCTCCGCCACGCGCGAGGAATATACCGATATGACGCCATATACCGCCGAACTCAATTCGCAGGTCTATCGGCTCATTGATTTCTTCGACGGCACCATCCGCTGCCCGCAGGAAACCGTTCTTACCGAGTGTCCTTTTGCACCCGTCGCTGACACCTACGTTACTTTGGGTGCTAACCAACGGGATACCCACGGCACGGAGCAGACCCTTCTCGTGCGCTATTACGGCACCGAGAACCAACGCCGTGAGGCTTTCCTGCGTTTCGACCTCTCGCAGGCTGCCGCCCTGATGCCATACCTTAAAAATGCCGAGTTGCGCCTTACGTGTGCCGCTACCGACGGCAAACCGCACAACCTGCTCGTCTCGGGCGTGGAAGACCCGTCGTGGACAGAGTCCCTCACAGGCGCACAGCGTGCTGCCAATGCGTCGTGGAAAAGCACCTACAACCGCCTTGCGTCCTATAAGCAAGCCTTTGTGGCAGACAGCACCTATACCTTTGATGTTACCCGCTGGGTACTCGACCACGCCGGACAGCCGTCGTTCAAACTGCATGCGCTCACCAAGACCGACGATGCGGTATCGTTCTTTTCCCGCGAGGGCAAAACAGCTCCGCAGTTGGTGCTGACCTTCTATGGTCGTCATCGCCTGCCCGATGCCGTAGAGCAAACGGTTACGACATCGCCCGCTACCAAAATCATCGAGAACGGGCAGGTCTATATCCTCCGCGCAGGCAACAAGTACACCCTTTTCGGTGTACCCCTCCCGCAAAAACGATTCAAATAACCCTGTAAAAACAATAACAACATGAAAAAACTTTTTCTTTCTATGACAGCCGTGCTGCTGTCTTCAGTGGCTTTCGCCCAATCGTACACTCTTAATTTTGTAGAGTATTCTGCTACGGATAAAGATAGTGCCTCCGTTTATGTAAAATCCGTTGAGGCTATCTTTGGTGCAGATGCTACAGCGTATGTAGCGTCTATAGATGTACGTGATAACGTTTCTCCTGCGCGTCAAGGATGTGGCGCGAAATTTGGTTCACAGTCTAAAAAAGGTATCTTGAATTTTACTTTGGCTAATCCTACCGAGGTGGATTCAATCGTTATCTCTGCTGCTATGTATAATGCAGAGGAAGGCACTGACGGCTTCAAGGCAATCAATGTGCTACTTACGGATACCGCTGCTTTCGCCCTTTCGGCAGGCAACAAAGTCTTTGAAGATTGCGTATGGAAACCGGTAGGCGTGGTTACGACTATCCGTATCAATCAAACCACCGCAGCGAAACAGCGTTTCTATGTGAAGAGTATCACTGTTCACCCTAAGAAAGCAGAGTCCGAGACCCCGACCTCTATCAACAACATAACCACCACCCAAGACAATCGTATCTACACCCTCCTCGGTGCTTACGTCGGCACGGATTTTGCTACTCTTCCTTCCGGTACCTATATCCTCAACGGGAAAAAAGTTATCAAGTAAATAATACCCGGCACGGAGACGCGGGCGCCCTCGCCCGCGGAAAACAATAGTTGTGGAAACGTGAAGCGTAAAGCAGATGTGCGTAGCACATTGAGTGCTATAGCGATAACGAAGCCTCGCGGGCTGAGTAGGACTCCTTATCGTCCCGCGTCGTTATAAACTAAAAACAAGATGTAAAAATCGACACTGTACATCCCCCTCTTTGAGGGGGATTGGGAGAGTCGGAATAAATATCTCATTATGAAAAATCTCTTTGATATTAAAGGCAAAGTAGTCGTCCTCACGGGCGGCTGCGGAGTCCTCGGACAAACGATTGCGCGCTATCTCGCCGAGCAGGGCGCACACATGGTCATCCTCGATATGAACGAGGAAGTAGGTAAATCTTTCGAGGCGGAACTCTCGGCTGTTACACCCGCCATGTTCCTCCGTACGAATGTCCTTGATGCCGACATCTTGGAGCAGAACAAGCGCGACATCCTTGCCCGTTTCGGCACGATTGATGTCCTACTCAATGCGGCGGGCGGTAATATGGCGGCTGCCAATATCGCACCCGACAAAACGTTTCTTGATGCGTCTGACGATGCGATCCGCAAGGTGGTCGAACTCAATCTTTTCGGTACGATCCTGCCTACCAAAATACTCGGTGCTGTCCTTTGCGAGAAGAAAGAGGGGACTATCGTCAATTTCTGCTCCGAGTCTGCCCTCCGTCCGCTCACACGCGTCTTCGGCTACGGCTGTGCCAAGTCGGCTATCGCCAGTTACACCAAGTATATGGCTACCGAAATGGCGCAGAAGTTTAGCCCGCGTATCCGCGTCAACGCTATCGTACCGGGCTTTCTGATTACCAACCAGAACCGTGCTTTGCTCACCAACCCCGACGGCTCTCTTACTGCCCGCGGTGAGGATGTTATCCGCCATACTCCTGCCGGTCGTTTTGCCGTACCCGAGGAACTCTGCGGCACTATCCACTACCTCATCTCCGAGGCGTCCTCTTTCGTTACGGGTGCCTTGAGCGTCGTGGACGGAGGCTTCGATGTGTTCTCTATCTGATCCCTGTATAGCATCTGTATAGAAGGAGTAGGTGATTAGTAGGTGATTAGTAGGTGATTCTGCATAGGATAGGTGGTGTTTACCCTGCAGTTGGTGCCAAGTTTTCCACCGGGGACGCGGACGCCTCGTCCGCGGTATTTGGACCGTTGAAACGTATAGGATGTGTGGAGACGACGCGTCCCGCGTCGTCAAGTAAGAAGTCGCTTCTGCTTATTTTCTTCCATTTTTTTCCGCCCCGCGGCATAGGAAACAACTCACCCGCCCTGCATATTAATTGTTAATTTTTAATTCTTAATTGAAGCAATGATTCAAACAATGCGTTGGTACGGACCTAATGATCCGGTCAGTCTTGCCGATATACGTATGGCAGGTGCCACGGGCGTCATTACCGCTCTCCATCATATCCCCAACGGGGAAGTCTGGTCTGTTGAAGAGATACAACGCCGCAAAACTGAAATAGAAGCCGCGGGCTTGGAGTGGACAGGCGTTGAGTCTGTCCCCGTACACGAGCATATCAAGACGCAGGAGGGTGATTATCTGCGGTATATTGACAACTACAAGCAGACCCTCCGCAACCTTGGCGCGTGCGGTATCCGTATGGTTACCTACAATTTTATGCCCGTGCTCGATTGGACGCGCACCAACCTCGACTATGTCTTCCCCGACGGCAGCCACGGACTTATGTTCGAGAAAGCCGCCTATATGGCATTCGACCTCTATATCCTCCGTCGTGAGGGGGCGGAAACCGAATACACCGCAGAGGAAATAGCCCGTGCGCATGCCCGCTACGAACAGATGACCGAGGAGGACAAGCAGACGCTTACCCGCACGATGATTATGGGACTCCCCGGTGCGGAGGAGTCGTTTACGCTGGAGCAGTTCCGCGAGCAACTCCTGCGCTACAGGGGTATCACCCGCGAGCGATTGCAGCAAAACCTGATTTTCTTCCTACACGAGGTTTGCCCTGTGGCAGACCAAGCAGGCATTGCTATGGTTATCCACCCCGACGACCCGCCTATGCCTATTATGGGCTTACCGCGTGTCCTCTCGTCGGCGGACGATTTCCAAACCCTCGTCGATGCCGTGCCAAACAAAAGCAACGGACTCTGTCTCTGTACAGGTTCCTTCGGCGGCGCAGGCAAGCATGATCTGATAGGTATGATGCGCCGTTTCGGTAATCGCATCAACTTTGTCCATCTCCGTGCCGTCAGCCAAACACCCGATGGCGATTTCTACGAGAAATGGACGTTCGAGGGCGACCTTGATACCTACGAGTTCCTCCATGCAATGGTGGAGGTGGAGCAGCAGCGCGGTTGTGCCATTCCACTCCGTCCCGACCATGGCCATTGTATCTGCGACGACCTCGCCAAGGGCAAACGCACCAACCCGGGCTACACCCTTCTCGGTCGTCTCCGCGAACTCGCCGAAATCCGCGGTATGGAAGCCGCCATCCGCCGTTCTATGCAACTGAAGTAGCCTTTCTCTCAATAACAGCCTTCGTCTGATAGACCAATTCTATCCCGCACCATAGAATTTGTTTATCAGACGTTTGTTATATTCAATGATGTCTTGGATTCTATCTTTTGACAATAATGCATCTTCCTTCGTAATATCTACCTTTATAATGTTCTCTATATTGTCTCTTTGAAGAAAAAACAGGTTCGGTTCTTTATAACTGGCGCATATATTGACATTTTGTGTTGCAGTGAACTCCGCGTGTTTTTGAGCCGACAGATAAATCAGATTTCGTTCATCATCTATCCATTGAGCCTCTTTTTGTGTAGTGGCTTTCTTAAAAGGTATTATATGGTGTAGTTCATAGCCCTTTTGTTTTGTGATGTGGTGGTATTTGAAATATTCTGTCTTGGGTCTCTGACAGCGTTCTGCTTTTTGTGTGAACAAACCATAGGTACCATCATTAAGTATTAATTGTTCGTCATTTACCTTAAAATAGGTAGAGTTGGATAGCAATCCGAATATCTGTTGGCTTTCATTCTTCCAATTACCGTAATCACGTGCATTCGCTTTTGTCCCGATATTGCGCCCCGGGTTACAATATGCTTTCAATAGTTCTGTGACTCTGTTGCGTTGTGCATCTGTAAGACGCCGATATTCTGTTAGGTACAGTAATTTGTCATTATAGTGTATATTATTCCTGTCATCCGAAAGGATATACATAAATTCGTATAAACTGATAGTGTCGAATTGGTCATCTGTTGAAAGCAATTCGACCAAATCAGTTGCTGCGTTTTTTGTAAGAATATCGACCAAGTCAGTGTAGTATTTGCGACGTTCAAATTCTGTTTCCGCCGTGGCGAATTTTATTCCTAATGGAGATAATTGTACTGAATATACATTTTGTCGCTTTTGTGTAATCTTGTTCTCTCCTATGGAGAATTTTTCTGTAATGGGTTCTCCGTTTTTATTGTACCTGTACAAAAAGCCGGCTCTGGCTAAATCAGGAAAAGTATTTTTCTTTACAGAATTGATAGTTCCTTTTCCTGTCCGTTTATTGATAGCATCCACTATTTTGTAATATGTGGCGGCTTGGGGCTGCCTGTCTCCATTATCATCACCTATATGAATGGCAAAAGATTTCTCCCCTGCTATTTCATATACCACTTGTATCAACGTTTTTAGGTAATGGTATGTGAGCCTGTTATGTTGCGAACACTGAATACCTCGATAATTATTGTCTTGTATTCTGTCTATGATATAACCCAAGAACAAGTTGCCTTGTTGGGTGGTATCTATGGCTTTTAGTATCTCATAATCTGTCATAACACAGCCCTCCCTTTTCTATGAGATGAATATATTTCTCATTGTTTTCACAACCTATAAATTGCCGTTTTAGTTTTTGGGCTATCCGGCTTGTCGTCCCACTGCCGCTGAATAAATCCAATACAACGTCATTCTCGTTGCTGCTTGCCAATATCATTCTCTCTATCATCTCATCGGGTTTGATGGTTGGGTGTTCGGGCTTCTGTATTCGCCCATTCACTTTGTCTTTATGCCGTTGTGAGGTAATTTCCCATACATCATTGCATAATTTCCCGTTTTCATTAGGAAACCATCGTTTCCCGTTTTTCAAAATGCCCTTTTGTGCAGCATATACCATACGCTCTGTGGATTCATAAGGGGTGCGGATTATATCTGCGTTGAATACATAATTGTCAGATAACGTGTAGAATAGTATGGTTTCTTGTGCATTTACATATCTGCGCTTGGTAGCACTGAATCCGTCCCGTTTATACCACGTTATCCAATTCCGGAAAAGCAGATCGGTATGCCGTAAATGATTGAGAATAAGTGCTGAATTATAGGTATTATTAAATAAGTAAATAGACGCGGTCGGCTTGCATTTGGGAATGAGCATATCCAACCAGTTAAATGTGAAATCTAAATAGTCTTGTTCTGTCTTAAATGTGTCCCATTCCGCTTTGTGCATATTGTAGGGCGGATCTGCAATTACTAAATCCACGCTTGCAGATTCTAATTTCTCAAGAAAATCAAAGATGTCCGCCAAATAAATTTGATTGTGTTTCATAATCAGCCATTTGGAGTTTCGTTTCGATTAAAGGACGGTAATTTTCATATAATTCATACCCGACATAGTGCCGTTTCAGTGCCTTTGCCACTTTTAGAGTGGTGCCGCTTCCTGCAAAAGGATCAAGTACAACATCATTCTCACAACTGAACAACCGGATACAGCGGTACGGAATTTCTTCGGGCATTATGGCGGAGTGCTTTCCGTATGCAATATCACCTTTGTTAGGAATGGGAATATCCCAAATTTGTTTGGTAAAATTGGTCCATTCCTGCTCTGTCAGACGGCTTTTTTCTTTGTCAACAGGACAGGGGCGGCAGGGGATTCCGTCTTTTACATAAACGCTGATAAATTCAATTGTATTTTGTGCATAGAAATTGCGGGGATACGGATAACTTCCAAACATTAGGTGTTTGGAAGAATTGATTCGGTTCCAAATGTATAAGTCCAATAAAAATAAGCGTGTTTGTTGTAAGATGGACTGTTGAATGCTGCTCTGTAGGTCAAAGATATGCCGGTTATAGTGCGTGTTCAAATCTTTCTTAAGCATAGGCATCAACGGCACGTTGATGCACAACTTGCCATTGGGTTTCAGTACACGCTCACATTCTTTCCATACCGAAAGTAATGCGGCTATATAGTCGTTGAAACTGTTATAAGAACCTATATCATCCGATTGGCTGTCAGAATGTTTCTCATTCTGATAACCGTTTTTGGAATAGTCCTTGATGTTAAAATAGGGTGGGGAAGTTACAATCAGATGTACACTCTCATCGGGCAAATCCGACATTTTTGTCGAACTGCCGAAATAAACGCTGTCCCAAAATGTATGAACAGCATTTGCAGTATTTGCCATACCAACTTGTATTGTGCGTCCGGCTGTATATTTCGGTGTTCGGGCAAACTGACGACCATAAAAAAGGTGGACAATGACATTATCCACATTCTGAGGTCGTGAGAATACCCGTTACAACAGATAAGCCAAAGCCCACAATACTTGCAGGCATCTACTGACTTATTCGAGTTGCAACATTTTCTAAAATTTCTCACGTTCCAGAATGTTACCGAATAAATAGCAAACGCTATTAAAACTTATGGAGTGATATGTATCTCAAACCAATAGTGCACTCCTTCGCCTCTTGGTTCGTTTCGGGTACAAAGGTACTGAAAAAATATGAGGTAAACAAATATCCTGCTATTCAAATCCTACTTTCCTACAATATACAGAAAATATACACAATATGCAATCACCATACTTCGTGCTGTCAATTACGTAGAAAAGACGTAGAAAAGACGTAGAAAGGACGTAGAAAGAAAAGGCTTTTACAATGGGTATATGCCGCTGTTTTATGCAGAATATACACTTTTTATGCATTCGGCATACATCAACTTTGCACAAATATGTTGTCCGAAAAAGTGTAGCAATATGATTCATTGTGTTGTACAATCTGTAGAATTTGCGTACCTTTGCGCTACTATTCGAAAACGCATCGGGTATGATAGATGTAGAACAATTGGCATTGCAACGGAGTCGTTATCCCGATATGTCGGATGACGATTTCCGCTTTATGCTGCAGCAGGTGGACGGACGGCAGCGTACCGCCCGCAAACTGCCTGCATTTGCCGCTTTGGACGATTGGTGGTATCCTGTTCGTCTGTCGTGCGAACAATGCTCTTCGGAGGCTGCTGCGCGCTACAAAGCCGCGCTTGCCGCTACGCACCCGCTTTTGCAAAAGCAAACTTCGGTATGCACCGACCTGACAGGTGGCTACGGGGTGGATTCGTATTTCTTCGGACAGACTTTCGGACGGGTGGATTACGTGGAGCGGAATGAGGAACTATGCCGTATTGCTACGCATAATTTCACACAATATGCGCCCCATATACATATACATAATATGGAAGCAGAGGCGTATCTTTCGGATATGATGCCGTGCGACCTGCTCTTTGTCGATCCGGCACGGCGCAACCGCAACGGCGGAAAAGTGTTCCGTTTGGAGGATTGCGAACCTAACTTGGTAACGCTCCTCCCGCTTTTGCAGCAAAAGGCAAAAGGGCTGATGTTCAAACTCAGTCCGATGCTCGATATTACAGCGGCTTTGCGTGCTTTGTCCGCCGCTGCTTGGGATACGTATGTGGTGGCGGTGGAAAATGAGGTGAAAGAGGTGTTGCTGCTTTCTGCTTTCGATAGCGAACCCAGGCTGACCGCCGTTGATTTGCCTCCACAATGGCAGGCGGGGCAACCATACAAGGCATTGACAGTCTCTCTTTTAGATGAGCAACGGGCAGTGCCGGCGATGACAAACACTATCCAACGTTATATCTACGAACCCAATGCCGCCATACTCAAAGCAGGGCTGTACAACTATGTGAGTGCGCATTTCTCTATAGCCAAGTTATCGCCCAATACCCACCTCTATACATCCGATGAGTTGATAGCGGACTTCCCCGGACGGGTATGGGAGACCTGTACGCCCGACGAACCATTGCGGCAGTGCAATATCGTAACCCGCAATTACCCTCTCTCGCCCGACCAACTGAAAAAGAAACTCAAAGTACGCGATGGGGGCGAGTGGTATGTGATAGCCGCCAGGCTGGGAAACAAACCTGTTTATGTTACCGCCAAACGGGTATAACCCCTTGGAAAAATGGAGGTTAATGGCAAATTCCTGCATTTTAACGGCTCGCAGATTTGTGTATATCAATAAAAAGTTGTAATTTTGCACGCTTTTTCGGGTTCGGGCTCACAAAAGTCGCCATAGGCAGCGTATGAAATCAATGCAAAAACATTATTAGCAGCGTCAAAGACCTATCAAGCCGCCCCGCACGATGTAATTTAATAAAAATTGTGATAATGTACGCAATTGTAGAAATGAAAGGTCAGCAGTTCAAAGTAGAGGCTGGCAAAAAGTTGTTCATCAACCGTATGGACACCGAGAAAGGTGTCGAGGTTGTGTTCGACAACGTGTTGCTCGTTGATAACGACGGCAACATCACAGTAGGTGCTCCGTATGTAGAGGGAGCAAAGGTAGTATGCGAAGTGCTCGACAACGAGTGCCGCGGTGAGAAAATCTTGGTTTTCCACAAAAAACGTCGCAAAGGCTATCGTAAATTGAACGGTCATCGTCAGGACTTGACGAATATCGTAGTAAAAGAAATCGTAATCGCTTAAAGAAAGGAACAGAGATTATGGCACATAAGAAAGGTGTTGGTAGTTCTAAGAACGGCCGTGAATCAGAAAGCAAACGACTTGGCGTAAAGATCTGGGGCGGACAATTCGCTAAAGCAGGTAATATCATCGTACGCCAGCGCGGTACGGTACACAACCCCGGTGAGAATATGGGTATGGGTAGCGACCACACGCTCTACGCTTTGGTAGATGGTGTGGTTACATTCCGCAGAAAGAAAAACAATAAATCCTACGTCTCTATCCGGCCGATAGCAGAGGCTTAATCGGCGAGAGAAACAGGTGTATTTTGATTTCTCCTACCGGTTGCTTCGGCAATTCGGCAGGAGAAATTTGTTTTTAACAAGAAGTAAAATTATGCTAACGCTAAAACAGATCTACGACGATAAAGAGAAAGTAATCGCCGGATTGGAGAAAAAACATTTCGACGGTGCACGCGAAGCCATTGAACAGGTTATCGCACTGGATGCCGAGCGCAAAGCCGCCCAGCAGAAGAAAGATGCTGCGGCTGCCGAGATGAACAAAATATCGAAATCTATCGGTATGCTGATGGCACAAGGCAAGAAAGACGAAGCAGGGCAAGCCAAGGCGCAGACCGGTACCCTCAAACAGGATATTGCCGCCTACGACGAGCAGATGGCAAAAGCCGAACAGGCACAGCGCGACTTGCTGCTGACTATCCCGAATGTACCGTATGAACTGGTGCCGCAGGGAGCAAGTGCTGAAGATAACCTCGCTGTCAAAGTAGGCGGGTTCATCACAGGTGCGCGCCTGAAAGTGCTGGAGCAGGACAATGCTTTGGCTTTCTCTGCCGAAGGTGCCGCTATCGCTCTGCGCGACTGGCCTTCTGAAGAAAACCCCGAGCCTGCCAATGCCAAACTGCCCCACTGGGAGTTGGCAAAGAAATACAATCTGATTGATTTCGACCTCGGAGTGAAAATCTCAGGCGCAGGTTTCCCTGTCTATATCGGTCAGGGCGCACGTCTGCAACGCGCACTAATCAACTTCTTCCTTGCCGAGGCGAACAAGGCAGGCTATACCGAGATCATGCCGCCAACGGTAGTGAACCAGGCAAGCGGGTATGGTACGGGGCAACTGCCCGACAAAGAGGGACAGATGTACCACTGCGAGGTGGACGACCTGTATCTCATCCCGACGGCAGAGGTGCCGGTTACGAACCTTTACCGCGATGTAATCATCGACGAGGACAAACTGCCTATCAAGAACTGCGCTTATACCGAGTGTTTCCGCCGTGAGGCAGGGTCGTATGGTAAGGACGTGCGCGGTCTGAACCGTCTGCACGAGTTCTCGAAGATTGAGATTGTTCGTATCGATACCCCCGAACATAGTGATGTCAGCCACAAGGAGATGTTGGCGCATGTAGAAGGTCTGCTCAAGAAACTGGAATTGCCCTATCGTATCTTGCGTCTGTCGGGTGGCGATATGTCGTTCACAGCGGCTATCTGTTACGACTTTGAGGTCTATTCAGAGGCACAGCACCGCTGGCTGGAAGTTTCCTCTACATCGAATTTCGATACCTATCAGGCAAACCGTCTCCACTGCCGCTATCGTAGTGCTGCTGACAAGAAAGTGGCTATCGCACATACGTTGAATGGTTCGGCACTGGCTCTGCCGCGTATTGTGGCAGCCCTGTTGGAGAACAACCAGACCGAAGACGGTATCCGTATTCCAGCAGCCCTACAGCCGTTCTTTGGCAGCGATATGATCCGCTGACAGTTTGTGTTAAAGTGATAAAAAGACCGCTCTATATGCAATAGGGCGGTCTTTTTTTATTTCTATTTGGCGAGAAAAAGAATATAAAAATAGTGGAATATGGAATAATGGCACTGTATTTGTCGCAATTTGGAATATACGGACATAGGTTCGTATAACCAATTATTAACCTCTAAATTCTATGTGTATGAAACGTATTTTTCTTCTTATGGGCATAGCCCTATCGATGGTATTCTTTCACCGGTCGGATGTACAGGCATGTACGGGTATTACTTTGCGCACGCAGCAGGGCGAGGTGGTTACAGCACGCACCATTGAATGGGCGGCAGAGGCATTGCATAGCGGATATGTGGTAGTGCCGCGCGGGCATAAGCAGCAGTCTTTCTTGCCCGATGGTACACAGAACGGCAAACGTTTTACAGCCAGATACGGCTATGTGGGGCTAACCGTAGAGCAACCCGAGTTTGTTATGAACGGAATGAACGAAGCCGGATTGGAAGCGGGGTTGTTCTATTTCCCTGCGTATGGGCAGTATGAGACCTATGATGAAGCATTGAAAGCACAGACGATAAGCGATTTCCAATTGGTGGCATGGATACTGAGCAGTTTCAAAACCGTAGATGAAGTGAAAACCGCTTTGCCGTTGATACGTGTGGTGGGGATAGACCCGCGCAGTTCTACCGTCCATTGGCGGGTAACAGAGCCAAGCGGGCGGCAGATTGTGATAGAGATAACGGACGGGCAAGTACATTTCTATGAGAATACGCCGGGTGTGCTGACCAATGCGCCGGGATTCGAGTGGCATCTGACCAACTTGAACAATTACATCAACCTGTCTACCGGCACAATCAACACACGCAGGGTGGGCGACCTCACGCTTACTGCCTTTGGCGGAGGCGGAGGATTGCACGGTATCCCCGGTGATATGACTCCCCCTTCGCGTTTCGTGCGGGCGGCTTTCTTCCAGGCATCGGCACCCAAACTGACCACTCCCGAAGAAACGGTAACGGAGGCTTTCCATATACTCAACAATTTTGATATACCTGTTGGTGTGCAGTTTGCTGACGGGCAAACGGTTGCCGACATACCGAGTGCCACCCAATGGACGATTGCGTGCGACCTGCATGGGAGGCGGCTTTACTACCGCACAATGTATAACTCGACCATACGCTGTATAGATTTGAGCAAAATCAATTTCCGCAAGGTGAAATACCAATCAGCACCATTGGATAAAGAGCAGAAACAACCCATAGAACAGGTGGTGATACAATAGAGAAAGGGCTGCTTACGATAAGGTAGGCAGCCCTTGTTGTTTTGTGAGAGGTGTAGAATTACTCTGCAGGTTCGTCAGTTGCAGGTGCGCTTTCCGGGGTGAAATCAGCAGCGGGAGCAGCAGTCTGCTGCATAGCATCGGCAGCCTCTTCCACCTGCTTGGTGATTTGGCTCTCGTTGGCATTGTCCTGATGCTGTTTGCCTTGGCTGAAACCTACTGCAGCAATGCTCAAAACTACAATAATAGCGATGAGCGTCCATGTGGTTTTCTCCAGAAAGTCAGCCGTCTTTGGCGCACCCATCACTTGGTTTCCGCCTGCGAAACTATTTGCCAATCCGCCACCTTTGCTGTTCTGTACGAGTACCAACAGGGTAAGCAGTATGGCTGCAATAACGATAAGAATGGTAAGAAAAATATACATAGTAGTTTGTCAATTAATTTTCAATTATGGGCTATACACCATAGCAGTGTGCAAAGGTACTGCTTTTTTTTGATACTTACAAATTATTTGCCCAAAACCTGCCAAAACTCCTTCATCTTGCGTACTTACTGAAATATGGATACACACAAAAGCGGGAGAATCGCTTCTCCCGCTCCCACTTTCATAGTTAGTGTTTGATCAGTCCGTTTATTGGATATCTATGATACGTCTCGGATTCTTTTTGATTGTCGGATCCAACTTAGGCAATTCTATATGGAGAATACCGTCGTTCACCTTAGCCGAAATCTCGTCTTTGTTTACATTGTCCGGCAGCAAGAGCGATTGCTCGAACCGGCTGTAAGAGAACTCGTGGCGCAAATACTTGCAGTTGCACTTCTTTTCCTCTTTCTTGTCGCAGTTGCAGTCCTTGTCGTTGTGTTCATCTTTCTTCTCTACGAGAATAACCAACTCGTCTTGGTCGTTTACGTGGATGGAGAAATCATCCTTAGTCATACCCGGAGCGGCTACTTCAACGTGGTAAGCCTTATCGTCTTCCAAAACGTTGATAGCAGGCGTTGCGGCATTGGTATTGTGCATTAGAGGCCATTCCTCACTGAAAAAGTCATTGAACATACTCGGTAACCAATTTTGGTCATTTCTTTTTGATGGTAGCATAGTAGTAAAGTTTAATAGTTAGTTTGGTGTTTGTGATGGTAAGCAACTCTTGTAGGGTTTTTGCACCCCTCGCTTGCTTCACTCATCTCAAGCATTCGCTCTATATAAATCAACTTTTGTGCCAATCTCCGATATGTGCCATTTTGTCCAATAGTTGCGCCAAAATGGCATATAATGTCCTAATAATCTGACATATATGGCAGATTGTAGGGAGTAGAAATCAAGTTGTAGGCTGCATTGTACCCTATATATAGCATAGCGACGTGGGACGATAAGGAGTTCTACTCAGCCCACAGGGCTTCTTATCTCGCCGTAGGCTCGAACGATTATTCCGTGTCGCTACGGCACTCAGTGCGCGATGCGCACCTGCCTTACGCTTCACGTCTCCATAAACATTGTATAACGACGCGAGCCGCGTCGTCTCCCAGCGTAGTATTGTCATTCAGGTTGTGGCAAACCGGTCGCGAATGAGGGCGTACACCCTACTTTGCCTATGGCTTGCAGGGAACTCGTAGCGTCTGCGTCCGCAGCGGAAGATTGTGCCAACTTATGGGTAAACGAAACGTATGGCAAGGATGGTATTATCTACCGTGTATCTACCGTGTATCTACCGTATATCTACCGTGTATGTACCGTAGTTGGTAGCGGAAAGCAGGCGCAAAAAAGCAACAAAAAATAGGCTGCTTACAGATGTTGCAGGCAGCCTATTTGAGTATTCCCAATGGAATGTTTACGGATAAGGGGTATCGATCTCACACCGTGGCTTCGATATTCCACGTGAAAGCGCGGACACCGACCTCTTTGTTGCGGAGGTCGAGTTTCTCAACTGCTTCGAGCAGAGACGATACCTTGTCGTCGTCCACTATGGTGATGACGCAGGAGTTCATCTCGGGCCATGTGTGGGTGCCGCGGCGGGGTTCGCCGTCGTGGGAGCCGCGCCCCTGCACCTGCTCGAACATAGTGAAACCACGTATTTTCAATACATCAAGCATATACTCCACACGCTCGGTGTTGGCTTGATTGAATACTATCATTACTGCTTTCATATAATTATGAATTATGAATTATGAATTATGAATTGCAACCTTTTGTATAATTATGAATTATGAATTGCAACTATCGACTGACGTTTGACTATTTGCTGACGATGCGAGTTATTGACGACGCGAGTTATTGACGACGCGAGCCGCGTCGTCCCCCCAATGTCGTCCCCCCAACGTCGTCTCCCGGACCATTATGAGTTGACAGCGGCATTATCTTTCTTCACTTTGATGTCCATAAAGATAAAGTTCTCACGTACTTTCTTGAGTTTGTTGCGGTCGTCGTGCCTTGATATTGCGCCATATAGCACAGGCACGATGTACAAGGTAAGGAACGTGGAGACGGTGAGACCGCCGATGACGACGATACCCAGCGGTTGCCACATCTCGGCACCTTCACCGGAACTGACAGCCATAGGCACCATACCGAGGATGGTGGTGAAAGCGGTCATAAGGACAGGACGCAGACGGCTTCGTCCGGACATCTGGATAGCCTCGTTGAGTTCGTGCCCACGCTCGCGCATAAGGTTGATATAGTCCACCAGCACGATACCGTTCTTCACTACGATACCTACCAGCAGCACCAGTCCCAAGGCACCAATCATATCCAACGATGTGTGGGTCATCCACAGTGCCAGTACCACGCCGGAGAGTGCGAACGGTACAGCCATCATGATGATGGCGGGTTTGGAGAAGGACTCGAACTGACTTGCCATGACGATATAAACCAGCATAATGATAAGCAATCCGAGCCAAATCATATTGCCGAAGGTCTCCTGCTGGTCTTCGTAGTCGCCGGCGATGCTTGCACTATAGCCTGTAGGAATGTCAAGTTGCGGGAACACTTTCGCCTCAATCTGCTGTGCCAACTCACCCATAGAGGTGTTGTAGGGCGTGATTTTCACCGTCACGATACGCTGACGCGATTTGCGCTCGATGGTAGGCGGTGCCCAGTACTCGCCGATGGAGCATACCTCCGACAGTTTGACGGTGCTGCCCGTGGCGGTTGGGATAGAGAGGTCGAGAATGTCGGATATGGAGTTGCGGTCATCCTCTTTGAGGCGCACGCGTATGTCGTACTCCGAGCCGTCCTCCTTGAGGTATCCGCACGCCATACCGTTCACGCGGTTGCGCAGATAGGTGGAGATGGTGGCGGAGGTGAGACCGAGACGCGAAGCCTTCTCTTTGTCCACGATGATTTTGATTTCGGGTCGGTCGTCCTCACGCGAGATATTGATGTCTCGTGCACCGGGCAGTTCTTTGCACTGCTCTTTAATCTGCTGTGCGAGTTGGTTGGTGAGGTCGAAGTCGTAGCCGTAGATCTCCACATCGACGGTGGAACTGCTACCGCCGCCCATACCGCCGCTGACGGCCGCCTGGTAGTCGGTGATTTCGGGATAGGTAGCCATCTCCTGACGCAGCACTTCGGCTATCTCCCAGATAGAGCGTTTGCGCTGCCATTTTTTGTTGCAGCGGATAGTCATCGATATCTTGTTGTTCATCGTGGAGGAGAACATCGCCGAGATGGTAGCGTCGTCGTTGCTACCTGCCGAGGTGCTAATCAACTCAATCTCAGGCACCAACTCCTCGAAGCGTGTCTCGAGACGGCGGGCGGTCTTGAGGGTCTCCTCGATACGTGTACCGCGTTGCAGTTCCACGGTTACGGACAGACGTCCGTTATCCTGCTGCTGCATAAAGTCGGTTCCCACCTTGCCCAAGACAAACGGCAGAAGCGACAGCACGAAGAATGTCAGCAATATGCCCACTGTTATCCACTTATGGCGCAAGCACCAGCCGAGTGACCGCGCATAGAGTTGGTCAATCTTATCGAGCAGGCGCACCACGGTGCGGTCGTACCACGTCTTCTTGTCGCCCTCGTCCACGAGGTCGCCGTTCTCGTCCACATGCACCTTGCGCGGCTTCAGCAGGCGCGAAGCGAGCATAGGCGTCAGCGTGATAGCCACCAGTGTGGAGGTACAGCAGACAATCGTTACAATCCAGCCCAGCGACTTGAACATAATACCCGCCATACCGCTCAGCATAGTCAGTGGCACGAACACAGCCACCAGCACGAGGGTCGTGGCGATGACGCTGACCCACACCTCGTTGGTCGCATAGATAGATGCTTCGCGCGGGCTCTCGCCACGCTCCACGTGGCGGGTGATATTCTCCAAGACCACAATCGCATCGTCCACCACCATACCGATAGCAATGGTCAGCGAGCAGAGCGAGATGATGTTCAGACTGGAGTCCGCCATCTTCAGATAGATGAACGCCACAATCAGCGCAATAGGAATAGTGATTGAGATGATGAGCGTGGCACGCCACTTGCCGAGGAAGAACAGCACTACCAACACCACGAACAGCAATGCGTACAGTACCGATTCCTCCAGCGAGTCGATGGAGTTCTGAATATTGTCCGACGAGTCGTAGATCTGCTCTATCTTGACATCGGCGGGCAACTGCTTCTGTATCTTGTCGAGTTCTTTCTTCACATCGCGGCACACCTGCACGGTGTTTGCGCCGGTCTGCTTTGCCACAATCAGACGCACCGCATCACGTCCGTTGGTTTTCTCGTCCAAGGAGAGGTCTTTGATAGTATCGCGCACGGTAGCGATGTCGCGGATGAACACCTGCTGCCCTTGCGGGGTTATGGTTACCATCAGGTCGTTTATCTCGCTCGACTCCACGAACTCCGAACGCACCTGCATCTGGTACTGCTCCTTTATCATCTTCACCGTACCGGAACTGAGGTTCAGGTTGTTGGCACTCACCACGTTACCCACCTGTTCGAGGGTCAGTCCGTAGGCATCCAGTTTCTGCTGGTCGATATCCACATACACATAGCGGTCCGGCGAACCCGACAGCGATATGTTACCGATACCGTCGATGTGGTTCAGTTGCGGCACAATCTCGTCGTTCAGCAGTTTGTCCAACCCTGCGTAGGTCTCGCCGGCGGTGAAAGAGTACTGGCAGATAGGCATGGACGATGACGAGAACTTGAACACCACCGGTGTGCTACAGTTGTCGGGCAGGTTATCCCTCACCATATCCACATACGAGCGGATATCGTTCACCGCCTCATCGATGTCGCTACCCCATTCCATCTCCAGCGTTACCATCGAGATGTTGTCTTTGGAGGTTGAGGTGATGTGCTTCAGGTGGTCAACGGAGTTCAGCGCGTTCTCCATCACCTTGGTCACGTTGGTCTCCATTTCCGAGGCGGACGCACCGGCGTAGGTGGTCATCACGGTCACGTACGGCGGGTCCATCTCGGGGAACTGGTCCACAGGCAACTGCCGGAAGCAGAACAAGCCTATGATAATCACGGCAACGAATATCAACGCTGTCGTTACCGGTTTGTTTATGGCTGTTTGATAAATTGACATAGTTGCAATTCTTAATTTTTCATTCTTAATTCATCATTGAACAACGTTGAGTTTCACGCCGTCCACCAACTTGTGCTGCCCCACATAGACATACTCCACGCCGGCTTTTATCTCCGGAGCAAATATCTCGATGTCTTCGTCGAAGCGTTGTCCCAAGGTTACTGCCACACGTTTTGCGCGGCCGTTCTCGTTGATGAACACATAGCGGTCGTTGGCACCCACCAGTTTCTCGACGGACTGATACGGTACCACAATGGTCTCTTCCTTGCCCAATCCGAGGGTGGTCGTTACGTACATACCCGGGCGCAACTTCTCTTTCGCATTGGGTATCACCACTTTGCACTGGAACGTGTGCGTGCTTGCGTCAATGGTCGGATACACCACCTCGATGGTTGCGGGGAACTCTTGGTCGGGGTATATCTCGCTCTTCACCGTCAGGCGCATACCCTCGTGTATCTTCGGAAAGTAGGTCTCCGGTATGGCTATCAGGGCTTTCAGTTTGTTTATCTGGGTCAGCACCACGATAGCCTGACCGCTGTACAACTCGCCGTCCTCGTAGTTCTTCGCCGATATGACGCCCGCAAACGGAGCCTTCACGTAGGTGTTCTTCTCGAGGAACGCGAGGTTCTCTTTCAACTGGTCGTACTGCACTTTCGTCTGGTCGTAGGTCTGTTGGCTCACCGACCCCGATGCCAGCAATGCCTCGGCACGGTCCAACTCGGTCTTGAGGTTGGTCAGTTGTATCTTCGAGGTGTTGTACTGGTTCTGATCCATACGCACCAGCATATCGCCCACGTTGCGCTTGTCGCCTACCTCCACGTAGATATGCTCAATCTTACCCGTCACCGACGGAGCCACGTTCAGCGTCTGATAGCCTTGCAGGTTGGTTGATACATTGATAACGCGCTCTATCTCACGGGGTTGCAGCGTCATAGTCTTCACCACCTCCACGCGCTCGGTCTCTGCGTTTTGGGTGTCTGCGGTCTTTTTCTGGCAGCCTGCCAACACGCTCAAGGCAGCCACTGCGAAAATCACTGTTTTCTTCATATATCTTTTTTGTTTTATTCTGTTGATTATACCTTTTTAATACGGTCTTTGCCGTGTCAAACAGCAAGGGATACGCAAGGGATACGCAACCCTTGGGCTATGGACAGGCTACTTGTTGTTTAAGAATTTTTCAAGTTCCGCCTGCGCATTCACCAAGGTCAGCACAGCCTGTACGTAGGTGGACTGAGCGGTGATGAGGTCGTTGCTTGCGTTTACCAGTTCCAAGTGGCTGGTGGCACCTTGGTTGAACTTATTGGTTGTCAATTGGAACACACGCTGAGTAACATCCATATTCTCTTTCTCGGTGGTGTATGTCTCAAAGGAGTTCTGGAGGTTGAACCGGAGTTGCTGGTTCTGTATGCCGAGGTTGTCGGCGGTCTCGGCAAAGGTGTTGCGTGCCTCTTCCAACGCAATCTTTTTCTCTACCACACCCGCAGCACGCTTACCCGACGACCACAAAGGCATCGACACGGTAACACTCACTGCATGGGGCGGAGTCATACGCATGCCGCCCTCTGCATAGTACTTCTGATTACTGTATTGATAGCCTGCGCCCACGGTCGGACCATACGCCCAACCTGCCATGTGAACGTTTGCTTTCGCCAACTCCACGTTCTTCTCCAAGGTCTGGTAACTCAGGTTTCTTTGAGGGATAAAGTCCTCTCCGAGCAGTTGAAGCACAGCATCTGCCGACAGCATATCGTCCAACGATGTAGTCAGTGTCAGTTCCGTCTCCACGGGTACATCAAGCAGCACTTTCAGCGAGTTCAATGCCAACAGAGTGGAACGCTTGTTCGAGTTGATGTTGTTGCGAAGCGTATTCACACGCACCATTATCTGGTCAGCCGTGGTCTGCTCAGCCGCACCGACGTCCACGCTACGCTGTGCCATCTCTGCCAACCGCTCCACGTTTTGCAACGACGAATCCAGCAACGCCACCACGTCTTGCAGCACCAACACCGAAGCATACGAAGTCTTCACGCTCGCACGCAGGTTCACCTCCGATTGCTCTTTGTTTATCTTCTGCATATCGATGGCTATGTTATTGAGCAGTGCACCCACTATGGCTTGTCCGCTGATACCCACCGAAGCCTTCACGCCCGTGGTCGAATAGTCAGGCATGGCAATCTTCATACCTCCGAACTCCATCTCGTATCCGCACATCGAACTGTATGCCCACGATGCGTCAGCCTGCGGCAGCATAGCGGCAATGGTTTGCCAGCGTTGCGCATAGGCTTCCTGCACGGCGAGGTCGGCATTGCGCAGACTGCGGTTGGACTCGATGGCATAGTCCTGCGCCTCTTCCAGACTCAGACTGAGAGTCTTCGGCACATTGCGTTGCGGGGCTTTCTTTGTGGCAGCCATCACATGGTCTTCTGCCATGGCACCGCTGCTTATCACAAGCGCGGCAACCATCAATGAAAGTAACTTCTTCATCTTGTACATTGATTTTCTTTTTCTTATATGTTGTCGGTTTAATGTATTTGTTTCCTTATTGTTTTGCCGTCTCGGCAGGTGTTTCCAACGCTTTGAGTGCCGTCAGTCCCTGTTCGGTCAGCATACCCTTTCCCAATATCTCCAATCCCTGCCGTGCAATGGCTATTATCTCTTCGCGCCGTTTGGGGTATTGCTGTATCTGCTCCATAACGAGATAGTGCGAATAGGAAAAGAGTTGTGCCGTCAGGTCGGCGTCTATGTCTTTGCGGAAGACTCCTTCTGCCTGTCCTTTGCGCAGGAAGCGCATCAGGTTGCGGCACATCATACTGCATATATGTTCTTTGTGGAGGTTGCAGAGGGCGGGGTAATACTTCTGCAGGTCGTACATAATGGGTGGCGGTTGTTCGAGGTTCTTCTCGTTTTTGCGTGCCATAGGTCCCCACTGATGCAGGATTTCTATCACGCTTTTGCCTTCCACCTCACGGAGCATACGTTGTTCCATTTGCTGCTCATGTACGGCAAGCATATCCTTTACGAGTTGGTCTTTCGACTCAAAATATACGTAAAACGTCTTCTTGGAGATACCCAAATCACGGCAAATATCATCAATGCTCACGGAACGGATGCCCACTTTGCGCATCTTTTCCATAGCAAACTGCACGATATTTTCCCGTTGGTTGTCACACATAATACGCACCACATATACAATAAACGTGCCATACGTGCCAAAACATGTCCTTAGTTGGAAACTTTTTTACTTTTGTAGTTTCCAAGTGCTATTTCTACCATACAAGGAGAGGGGATAGGTCTAATAGGTCTAATAGGTCTAATAGGTCTAATTGGACTAATAGGACTAATGGGTCTAATAGGACTAATAGGACTAATCAATCATACCCTATTTTGCAAACTGCAGTTTGCAAAATATACAAAAACATGCTGTAAAACATATTTTCTTGTTGTTTTATTTGGTAGTATCAAAAATATGCCGTACTTTTGCACCGTGTTTTTCATGGTATTAGATTTAAGGTTAAGTAAAAAGATTGGGTTGTCGTGATGACAATCCTCTTTTTTTTATTATTATAGAGGTCATTAAAGACATTAGAGTTCCTAAAGTCCCTAAGGCCGGTAAAGACCTTAAGGACTTTTCTTTTTAGTACTCCATTTTAACTGCAGCACTATGAGATACAAAAGAGGGTGTCTAACAAGTTAAAAAGAATACCTGTTCTTCAGAAAAAGATTGCTCTTGACGACGCGAGCCGCATCGTCTCCCACCAAAATAAAAGGCTGCCTATACTTGTTAGACAGCCTCATTTTATTATGCGTATTGTGCGTTCTTTTACACGATACTATCTCTATCTTTTTTGGTATTACTCGATAACAGCACCGAGGGCATTGTATTTAACGCCGTTCTTAACGATAACCAAAGCACCGTTCTCCATATACTTGGTAGCCTTAGCCTCTACAGCGGTGTTGTTGATGGCGGTGCCATCGCCAATTTTAAGGGCTTTCAAGATATAACCACCTGCAGTCTCACGGATTGTGATTGTTTCTGCAATGGCTTGTACCTTGATATCATAGGTGTTGCCTGCTTCTGCTTTTTTGCCGGGGAGAGCAGTTCCTATACCCACTGCATTGGCATCAACAGCAACACATCCTGTGAATGCTGTACCTTTGTCGCTATTAGCAAATTGTGCTCCGGTATCACCCTTTGAGCAAACTGTCAATGTAACAATAGTACCTACTGCTACATTATTAATAGTTAGATCACGTCCGTAGCCATCCAATTGAATTTTGCCATTGCCGCTTTTGCCTTCTGCATTGTAATATACCTTGAAAGCGATTTTTTCCTCGCTGTTCTTGTAGGAGAACTTGATGTTTGGCAACTGCTTAATGCTCATTTCTACAGTTTTCTCTGCAGTGTTCTTTACTTCAAAGTAGGCTTTACCTGCGTTGTCTGTAATAGTCCCGTCGGTAACGGTAATATCACTTTGAGCGAAATCCATCGTGGTCAAATCATAAGTTTGAGCGTTGATGGTTGCTGCTGCAACAAGGGCAGCGGCGAAAAAGAAGATTTTCTTCATAATGTGTTTGTTTTTTATGTGGTTAATGTAAAATAGTCAGTCTTTGTTTGTTTCCGATTGACGGTGCAAAAGTAGTGCAAATATATCAATTGGGCAAATAGATTTTGACAGAATATGTGTATTTTTTAGTTGAGAGTTGAATGTTGAGAGTTGAGTGCAGTTTGACAGTCGATAGTTTATAGTGTATAGTTCTATTCCTTATTCTGCCAACGGGTCTTTGCCGTTGAAGAGAATTTGATTGGAGTGCTTGATGTCGAACTCGTTGCCCGGTCGTGTGCGGAAAGAGCAGTTGGTGAATGTGAGTTTCTCGGCATAGTTCAACTTTACACCCGTATCGGTAACGCCATAGATGGTGATGTTGTCAAAGATGATGTCGTGCACGGGCATGCCTTTCAGTCCTTGTATATTGACCACGTTTTCGGCTACGGCACCTGTGATATTGCGGAAAGTGATATTGCTCCAGTCGGGGAAGAAAGCGTCTTTTTTGTCCTTGTCGGTGGCACTGACTCCCGCTCCTCGGTCGGCATAGCCTGACTCTATATGTATAACATCTTCGCGGATATTGCGCACCACGTTGTCCACGCAATAGAGGTCTTTGCACCATCCGCCGCGTCCGGGAGCGGACTTGAAGCGAAAGCCTATGTCGGTGCCATCGAAGAGACAGTTGCGTACCACAATACGCTGCATACCGCCCGAGAACTCCGATCCGATGACAAACCCGCCGTGCGCCCGATAGACCGTGTCGTTCATAATCAGTAGATCCGACTGCGGACCTGCGTTCACACCTTTCTGCCCTACCCCGCCTTTCATACAGATACCATCATCGCCGCAACTGATGTTGCAGTTGACAATCAGCCCGGTCTGTATATTCCCGGGGTCCATAGCATCACCGTTCTGCGCCCACCACGGACAGCGGATAGTGATACCATCGATGATTAGGTTCTGCACACGCGTCGGCACGAGGTGGAACTTGGGCGAGTTGAGCAGCGTAACGCCCTGAATGAGTACGTTTTTCGAGTCGGTGATGTTCACCAGATGCGGGCGCATCTTCTCCTGTGTGATAGCGTCGGAAGCGATATTGGGGATACCGAGTTCTTTGTTGAGGTTGTAGGGATACCAGATAGAGTGCTTCTTGTCGTCGGGACGGAGTGTACCGCCCATAGCCAGTGCTTCTTCCCATACTTGCGGGTCGGTCTTCTTCACCTTTTTCTCTTTGATAGGACGCCAGTAGAAGCCTTGCCCGTTGAGGGTGCCGTTGCCCGTAATGGCTACGTTCTCCAGTTTGGAGCCATAGACGCAGGCATTGCATTTCTTCGAGCCGTCGCGTAGCGAGTCCGATTTCTGGACATAGAGTTCCTTGTTGGTGGAGAAAAGCAGCGTTGCCCCCTCTTGGAGATGGAGATTGATATTGCTCTGCATACGGATAGGACCGGTAAGCCATGTTCCTGCCGGGATAATGACCGTTCCTCCGCCCTGTTTGGACAGTTTCTTGATTACTTTGTTGATGATATTGCCGACATCGGTCTTGCCGTCCGCCACGGCACCTACATTGGCGATATTCACCTCCACGTTGCGGAATGCCACGGGCTGTACCTGTTGCATCTCTATGGGGAGGTTGGTATAGTATTCGGCGTATGGGTTAGCCGATAGCGATGCACAATGCACAATGCACAATGCACAAGCAAATAGTAGAGAAAAGCGTTTCATATTCAATTAACAATTAACAGTTAATAATTACCATGCAAAGTCGGGTGGATGACGGGTGGATAGCCTTTTGACGTATCTTCAACCTATAACTATCCTATAACTATCCTATAACGAATCACTTACTCCTGATAGCACGAAGCGGGCATACGGTTAGTACAAATCCTGTACCAGACTGTTGAGATAGACTTCGAGGTTGGTGTATGGGGCTTGCAGGGTAGTGGCTTTGCCGTCGGAGGCGGTGCGGGAATCCAAGCCGTGTGCTGTTTCCCATTCGTCGGGCATACCGTCTCGGTCGGTGTCTTTGGAGGCTTGTGTAGAAGCATATTCGACATAGCCGCCGGCATCTTTGGGCGAGTCAATCAGTCCGCCTGTAGAGCCGTTGGAGCCTTTGCACGAGGCTGTGCCGTTGCGTACTTCGTCGGCGATACGGGTGTCGATGGCATCGCGGCGGAGCGAGCAACCCGCTTTGGCAAGGACGGTCTCGAAAGCCTGTTCGGCAGTTTGCTCTGTTGTGAGCAAGGTCAGTCCGTCCGTCCAGCGTGTTTTTGCTTTTACGTTGTCGGTCTTGATGGTAGAGCCTTGCCAGTTGTCTTTTGTAACCGTCTCCGAGCCGTACATATAGTTGCCTTTCAAGTAGAACTGTCCGGGAATGAGTGTGCCGAGTTGAGAACAGTAGGAGCATTTGACCGTAGGGTCGAGTAGGCGGGTCTTCTTGGAGGTGGCAGGACCGGGTTTGTAGTAGTTGGCGACCATATTGATTTGCCGTGCATGCTCTACACCTTCCCCTCCATAAGACGAGTTGCTGCCCCAGTTATAGACCACATTGTTCACATAATCAAGCGGTCCGAAACAGGTGCTGTTTACATACGAGTGGTCGAAACGCGGGTTGCGGGAATCGTGGTGGGCAAGCAGGTTATGATGGAAAGAAGCATTCGTTCCTCCCCAGATACCGCCGTAACCATGGTTTCCTTTGACGTGGACGGAACGGCGGAGCGACTCCGTGATGAAACAGTACTGGAGGGTAAAACTCGTGTTCCCATAGCAACTCACACACTCGTCTGTACTCCACGAGAACGAACAGTGGTCTATAATGACGTTTTTGCGCCCTTTCACAGTGAGTGCATCGCCCTCCACCTTGTTTTGGTCTCCCATACGGAAACGCAAGAAACGGACGATGACGTTGCTGCATTTGATTTCCACGGGGTAGCCTGCGATACAGATACCGTCTCCGGGGGCTGTCTGTCCGGCAATGGTGAGTGAGCCGTTGACGATGTTGAGCGGGCTTTTGAGGTTGATGGTTCCCGACACGTCGAAGACGATAGTGCGTGTGCCGGCTATGTTGACGGCATGGCGCAGCGAACCGGCATCGTTAGGGTCGTCATTGAGGTTGGTTACGTGGAGTACCACGCCGCCGCGTCCGCCCGTGGTGTATTTGCCGCCGCCTTCCGCACCGGGGAAAGCCGGCGTTTGAGCGGGGGTAACGACAGGTTCTTCGCCACCGCCGCACGCAGTACAGCAGATAGCGAAGAATATAAGGAATAAGTATTGCTTAATATAAATAGTCATTCCAAAGTGTGCCATTGGAAGCATTGACATTGACATCGAAGATAGGCCAGTATTGGTGCATATCGATGTCGGTGCCTTCCTTGTAAAGGAAATAATTTTTCGGATCGAGGTGTTCGGTAACACCATCATCGCTGGTCTTTACATAGAACGCTTTGGCTACCCAACCTTGTGCTTTGTCGAATTCGGCAGGTCGGCTGTCGCCCAAGTTCAGACCGACAAACTTGTCGAACACATACGCATCGCCCGATTGGGCAAAGGAGTTGTCTTTGCGGTATGTGAAATAGACGGAGTCGCACCGTCCGGCATACTTGCCTTCGCCGGCTTGCAGGTCTGCCAAATCTTTCATGGTGTTCTCCAGCGATTCTTTGAGCATACCCCAACGCATCAAATCATATTTGCGGATATTCTCACCGCAGAACTCAAATGCACGCTCGTCCACGATAGCCTCGAAAGTGAGGGGTTTGGATGCCAAGCCTGCGCGGGTGCGTATTTTGTCGAATTGCTCCTGTGCATCGAGTCCGTACAGGTTGTCCGGTTTGTTTCCTTCTTTGGAACCGATAGCCGCTTCGGCGAACATCAGCAGGATGTCGGCATAGCGGAGAACGGGCATATCCACACAGTCCTCATTGGAGATATAGGAACGCACCATCCACTCCACACGCAGTTTACCGAGGTGCATTGACGATACATCGGCTAATTTCTGGTAGAGTTTCTTGTCTTTGGCGGGTGTATCAGGGAAACAAGCCGCAGCATCGCTGCTCACACCCGAACCGTTGTCATATTCCCACGCAAAGGGGCAGATGGTTACATCGCGCCTGAGGTCGGCTTTATCGTACAGGAAATAGAAAGTGGGTACTATCTCTATCATAGCCTGCGTTTTGGTTTTTCCATCTTTGGTATCATCTTTATATTCAGTGTTTTTAAGATGTCCCGGCACTTTCTCTGAAATTTTCAGACCGGTAAGTGCCAGTACCTGACCACGCGCACCGTTGAGGAACGGCAATGCCCAGATAAACTCCGATTCGGCATAGTTGGTTTTGTCGGCACAGAGGTCGCGCCAAACCTGCTCGAAACTGTCTTGCAGTTTGTTGTCTTCTTTCTTGATTATCTGTGCGCAAGCCCAGACAGCCTCCTGATAGAGTTCTTTGCGTTTGCCGGCATCCTTGACGTTGTACTGTACGGAGCAGTCTTTGGTGCCGCCTTTGGTGAATGTGTTGGGACGCATAGCCAGACCGGCGTACATCATATCCATACGTGCCAGCAGACCATAAGCCAGTGCTTTGCTGGGGCGACCGGTATAGTTGGCTGCCGTACCGGGGCAGGCCTCCGACCATGGCATCAGTTCGGCAGCCTCTTTCAGGTCGAGCCGCAGTTGCTCGTAGATGACATTGCGGTCGGCTTTGTCCACATAGAGGTCGTTGATGTCCTTGCCGTCGAAAGGCTTGAAGCAAGCGGGGACATCGCCCCATAGTTTGATCATCTCAAGGTAGCAGAACGCACGCAGTGTGAGTGTCTCGCCGAGCAGATAGCGGAATGTGGCATTGGTGGTATCGGAGTAGGTGCGGATACCTTCTACCACGACGTTGCAGCGTTCAATGGCAGAGTTGAGATACGCCCACGGGTCTTTTCCGTTAGAGGTGGAGACATCGCCTGTTCCCTTGCTTGTGTTGTAAGTCGCCCAATCTTTATCCTCCGATTTGCTGCTATGCTCAATGTCTGTGTTGATAGCTACATAGCCACCGCAGAGACGGTTGCGGAACGATTTGTCTTCACCGAAGGTGTCATATATGGCACCCACAGCCTGGGCTGTCATATAGGTAGATTTGAATACCGACTCATCCATTGCCGATGGCGAGTCGGTGTCGAAGAAATTTTTCTCGCAACCGACCAACGCCAATGCCAAAACACTATATAATATAATATATTTTGCTTTCATTTGTCCTATTGTATTGTGTGATTAGAATTGAATGTTCATACCGATATTGATACCGCGGCTCTTTGGGTAAGCGGAGAAATCTACGCCGGGAGTAAGCGGATTCTTCGACGAGCGGGTATCCACTTCGGGGTCGAGACCGCTGTACTTGGTAGCACAGAAGAGGTTCGTTCCCTGTACATATACGCGGATATTGTTGATTACTTTCGACTTGGTCATCCAGTCTTTTGGCAGCGAGTAGCCCAATGTGAGTTGGTTGAGACGCAGGAAAGAACCGTCCTCCAGGTGCTGATCGGTAACTACGTAGTGCGACATAATCGGAGAGTAGGTGGTAGCCCCTTTCTCGGTATTCATCTGGTCAAGTTGGTTAGCCATCTCGGTGTAGGCATCGCCAAATACAAAGCCCGAGGTAGCCAATACTTCCGGCATATATTGCCCTTGTTCGGAGAATAGTGAGTAGCGGTTGCTATATGCCATAGACGAAACAAGGTTACGCATCTTGGTTTTCTCCGTTACGGTGGTGTACTCCATATTGCTCAGATTCAGAATCTTGTTGCCAAACGAGAATGTGAAGTTTGCTGCAAGGTCGAAGCGTCCCCATTTGTCGCCGCCTATATTGAAATTGACGTTGAATCCGCCGGTATGGGTAGGTACGGTGTTGCCGAGAACCACTTTGTCGTTATCATCAATTACACCATCTCCGTTCTGATCTTTGAATTTGACAGAACCCGGCACGGGTTTGTTGGTAAGGAAGCCATCGCCATAGTCGGGTACCCCCTCTGCCAATCCCCACTCGTTTTTGGAGGAAACATAACTGACAAAGTCAGCCGCCGTGTAGTAGCCATCGGTCTGATAGCCCACAACGTTGCCGACCGGTTGCCCCACTTCTACGAGGAACTCCGCCAGTGTAAGGTACTCCGAAGAGCCGAAGCAACTGGTCTGTGCGCTGATAGAGGAGACATTACCCAAGTCCGTAACGCGTGTGCGGTTGAAGGCGATGTTGGCATCTACCGACAGGCTGTAACTCAGGTTTTTGGAGCGTTTGTCCAAGATAACGCCCTTGATCGAAAACTCCATACCCATATTGCGTGTAGAACCGATGTTCTGGTACTGGTAGTTGTAGCGTGCGGGCAGGGTCTGACGGATGATGAGGTCTTTGGTGGTATTCCAATAGAGATCCACCGTACCCGACAGACGGTCGCGGAAGAAACCGTAGTCGAAACCGAAGTCACGTGTGGTAGTGGTTTCCCATTTTAGGTGCGGGTTGCAGGCTATCTTGTCCGAGCCGCCTACCACAAGGATATTGCTCGTCGATCCGTTACCAAGGTCGAAATATGTCATTTGGCGCGAGAGGAAATCCTGGTGCAGGTAACCCAAATCGACGTTGTTATTACCCGCCATACCATAACTCAGACGCCATTTCCAGTTGGACATCCAGTCCTGTGCGCCTTCCATCCATGGTTCGTCAGACATACGCCATGCCGCAGCCGCCGAGGGGAAATAGCCCCACTGGTTTTCTTTCTCGAAGCGTGTAGAGCAGTCGGCACGGAATGTAGCCGTGAGGTAGTAGCGTCCTCTATAGTCATAGTTCGCACGCGCGAAGAACGACAACTGGTTGTCTTTCGGATTGACATAGTTGGTTATCTCCATATAAGAAGCCTGCCCCAGATAGTTGAATATCTCGCCATTGAGCACGTCGTACTGTCCGTTGTAGCCGAAGCCCCGTTGCGTGTTTGTCTCGCCTTTGCGGATGATAGTCTCCTCACCTACCAGCACACTCACATTGTGGGATTTGTTGAAGGTCTGTTTCCACTCCAATGTGTTTGCATTGCGCAGGTTTGTCTCTTTCTCGTTGTCCACCTGCAGTTGGGCAGTTCCGCTTTCCACTCCCGGGCGACCCGTATTGCGGGCAAAATAGGTGGTAGGACCATAGTAGCGGTTGGTCAGTATCTCGCGGCTTTGATAGCCCAGTTCCACACGGGCGGTAAAGTGTTTGGCGAACTTGTAACTCATATAGCCCTGCATATTCCACTTGTTGTCCGTCTTGTACTTGTAGTTGTCGCGGATAGTGGTCAGCGGGTCGTAGAGCGAACCGAAAGTCTCGTCTTCATCTCCCTCTCCTGCGTCCTTGCTGAGCAGTGTAGTAGGTGTGTAAACCACGCAGTTGCGCAAGCGGGATTCCGTGGCAGTACCATTGTCCTTGATGGCATTGGAACCGGCACCCAGGACACCCGTGTTGGTATAACGCGCTGTAAAACCGACCGTGAAATTCTTGAAGGGTTTGAATTTTGCTTTCAGACTCAGGTTGTTGCGTACATAGTTCGACTGCTCCATAATGGCTTTGTCGTCTATGCGGTTGTAACTCAAGTTGAAGTTGGCGTTTTTGTTGCCCCCGCTCACGCTCACCGACTGGTTGGAAGCAAACCCTGTGCGTCCGAAAGTCCGGTCTTGCCAGTCGATAAACGGATGCAGTTCCGTATCCTTGTATTCGGCAAGCAGCGTGCTGATGTCGGTGTTTTCTATTTCTTCCTCGTTTTTGTATTTCGTACTGTTGTACAGTTTGTCGAAATAGGCATAAAAGTTGCTGCGCAAAGCGGACAGGCTTTTGTCTTTCTGGTATGCCCATTCATATTGCACGAGTGCGAACTCCTCAGGGTTGAGGACTTCATATTTCTTAGCAATCTTTTTCCAGCCGACATATCCGCTATAGTCCACATGGAAAGTCATCTTGTCATCGTCGTTGGAATCGGCGTCTTTCGTGGTGATGATGATAACGCCGTTGGCACCCTGCGCACCGTAGATGGCGGTGGCGGCAGCATCCTTCAGTACGTCCATCGAAGCGATGTCGCTCGGTGCGATGTCGGAGATGCTTGATACGGGGAAACCGTCCACGATGTAAAGCGGGTCGTTCGACTGTGTAAGCGACGTTCCGCCACGCACACGGATCTTCACATCCGCATCGGGGCTTCCCTCGGTGGTGGTTACGCTTACGCCCGACAACTTGCCCTGCAATGCCTCGGCGGCACTCGTTACAGGGATGTCTTTCAGTTGCTCGGCGTTCACACTTGCTACCGAGGTAACCACATCGCGTTTCTTGGTTGTACCATAGCCGGTTACAACTACCTCGTCCAGCACCTCGGTGTCCTCTTTCATCACTACATTGATTACATTGCCCGTGATGTCGATTTCCTGTGTTTTCAGACCTAGGTATGAGAAAACCAGGGTCTTGGCATCGTCGGGTACGTCTAATGAGTAGTTGCCGTCAAAATCGGTTACGGTACCAATCGTAGTACCCTTGACGACTACCGACGCCGAGATAATGGTCTCGCCGGTCTGGTCGGTTACCGTTCCGCTGATGATACGCGCCTCGGCTGCCATACCCGTAAGGAGCAAAGCAGACAGCACTATGCTGCGGAATACGTTGAATTTCAATTTCATAAAGAGTTTGATAGATTGTGTATTAGTATGGGTGTTTTTGTTTTTATTGCATTATAAATCGGGTGCAAAGATACAACGGAATATGCAATATAATGTGCAAAAATTGGCGAAATGGGGTGAAATAGCAGAAACAATGGTAGGAAACGGACACAAAAACTGATTTTGCGTACTATATGAATTGCATAAAAAAGATGTATATTCAATGCATATCCACGGCGTAAGCACCAATTCTTTCTACGTCCTTTCTACGTCTTTTCTACGTAAACGGTATTATGAAATAGAGGAGTGCATAAACTGTATATTCTCAGTACCAACCGCATCAAACATTAACACATTTATGCATTGCAAGAATGCATTATTAGGATTTTTACCATAAAGTAGCATCGCCGGGGACGCGGACGCCCTCGTCCGCGGGCAGTTTGGCACAAACCGGATGAATTTGCAGTGTTTGTAGGGACGTGAAGCGTAAGGCAGGTGTGCGCAGCACATTGAGTGCCGTAGCGAAAACGAAGCCCTGTGGGCTGAGTAAGAACTCCTTATCGTCTCGCGTCGTCAAGTTACGAATAACATTTTGCTTGAGAAATAGTATTTATTCTTTCAAAATTAACTAATTATGCTACTATTTTGATGCGGTTGCCCTGGTATATTCTTTGCATATTTGTACATTCCGCTTATTCTTTGTATCTTTGCAGATAATTTGACGAAAAACCTATGAAAAATCATATCTTTGCTGTATTGTGTGCGGCTTTATGCATAGCGGTACAGCCCCTGTGCGCTGCATTGCAGGACGACTTGCGCTTGCTGGACAATACCCTTGCGCAGAAACAGCAATTCGACCGGCAGAAAGAGGAACGCATACACGCGTTGGAAGCACGGCAGCCGCTTACGTTTGCAGAGGTGCAGCAGTTGTTCGACGAGTACAAATCGTACAACTATGACAGGGGTAAACACTATGCAGACCTATTGGTGCAGTATGCCGAGCAGAGCGGAGACGCCCGCCAACTCTATGAAGCCCAATGCGACCAGGTGTTTGCTCTCCTGTCGGCGGGGCTATTCAAAGAGGGGTACGACCTGCTGCAATCAATACATATTCCCGCCGAAGACACTCTCGGGCGTGTCAATTACTATATTATCTCCGCCCGTTTGATGCTGGATCTGGCGGTCTATTCGGGCGACAAGTACGCTATCGCCTATCACGCCGAGCAGCGGCGGAATTACGAACAAGCCACCGCGTTGCTTACCCCGAAAGATACGTTTCTCTACAACTATTGTATGGCTGCTGTCGCCGAGTTTGAGGGGGATTGGACCGGTTCTATCACCCACCACCGGCGTTCCCTCAAGAGCAGTGTCGCTTCGCCGCATGATACCGCTGTGGCATACTCTTCTATTGCCTTCGCCTACGAGCAGATGGGCGACCGCGATATGATGATGCACTATAATATCCTTTCCGCCGTTGCTGACATCAGGAGCAGTACCAAAGAGACTATCTCGCTCCGCCGTGTGGCGCAAACGCTCTATGAGGACGGCAATCTGACGTTGGCTGCCAAATACATACGTGAGGCAAAAGAGGATGCCGAGTTTTACGGTGCACGCCATCGCGAGATGGAACTGATGCAGATATTGCCTATCATCGATGCAGAGAATGCCAAACTCTTGCAGAGCCAAAACCGGCGTATTCTGGGGTGGGTGATTGTCTCGTTTGTGTTTCTGCTCGTTACGCTGGCAGCCGTGTTTCTGCTCTATCGCCGTATGCGCCAGATACGTGCGGCACGTGCTACTATCGAGGAAATGAATAGCAGTCTGCTGGTGGCAAACCGCCTGAAAGAGGAATATATAGGCACGGCACTCTGTTGGCAGTCGCAGTATTTGGGTGAGATGGAACGCTATCAGCAGATGGTGCGCAAGCGTATTCAGGAAAAGCGGTACGACGATATTCTTACCATCCCGAAGAATGCGGATGCCCACCGCCAGCGCGAGGAGTTCTACAAGCGTTTCGACGAGATGTTCCTCGGCATATTCCCCACTTTCGTCGCCGATTTCAATGCGTTGCTGCGCCCGGGGGAGCAGATTGTTGTCAAGAAGAACGAACTTCTCAATACCGAACTGCGTATATTTGCGCTGCTGCGTCTCGGTGTAACCCATAGCGAGGTCATTGCCCAAGTATTAGACTACAACATCACTACCATTTATACCTATAAAACCAAAGTGAAGAGCCGTTCCGACCTCTCTAATGACGAGTTTTTCCGCCGCCTAATGCTTATTCCCTCATTTGCGGCTGATAAAAAGCATTGATTTCCTATAGAAATACGGTATATATACCTATAAAACCGTTTAGATAAAACGACATGTGTAAAAATATATAATATGCTGATTGTCAGTATATTCAATTTTTATTTCAATCAATAATTATTTAGAAAAAATCTATATACATTGCGCGTATATACGATTTGCCGTAATTTTGCAACCGATTTTAGAAACAACCGGTTGCTATTGTTTTGTATGTGGTGGCAACTGCTAATTACTAACCTAACAAAAACAAATCAACATGAAAAAACATGCTCTCCTTGCGAATGTGTGTATTTTGATTTTGCTTGCATTGTTCGCTACCCCCCCCACGCAGAGTTGGGCAGAAGCGAAGTCTTTGCAAGCCGTTGAGGGTATCGTAAAAGACGCCCAAAACGAACCTCTGATCGGTGCCTCCGTTATGGTGGAAGGCACTAACACGGGTACCATTACCGATTTTAATGGGCATTATCTCCTCCCAAACGTAGCCACTACTGCCAAGTTGGTGTTCTCGTATGTCGGCTATACCACCCAAACTGTTGCTGTCAACGGGCGTAGCAAAATAGACGTTACCCTCGAAGACGAAAGCCACATGCTCGACCAGGTGGTCGTCATCGGCTATGGAAGCCTCTCGAAGAAAGAGGTCTCCTCGTCCATCGTACAGGTGGAAGCCAAAGACTTCAACCGCGGTGCGATGAACAACCCGATGGAGATGCTCAACGGTAAGGTAGCCGGTCTGAATGTGGTTACTTCCGCAGCCGCCAACCCTAACTCGAGCAGCGACTTGCAGATCCGCGGTGCGGGCAGTCTGACGGCAAGCAACAGTCCTCTCATAGTCATCGACGGTATTGCAGGCGGTGACATCCGTAACATCGCTGCACAGGACATTGAGTCGATTACCGTGCTGAAAGATGCGGGTTCCGCCGCTATCTACGGTACGCGCGGTGCGAACGGCGTTATCCTCGTTACCACCAAGAAAGGCGCGGGCAACGAGGCGGGCAAGTTCACCGTAACCTACGACTCCTATTTCGATTGCAACATCGCCAATGCGCACCCCGATGTATTGTCACCGGACGAGTTCCGTCGCAGCCGCCGTGGTACGGACTATGGTGCAGAGACCAACTGGTACGATGAGATTATCAAACCCGCCACCTACGACATCAACCAGTATGTGTCTATCAATGGCGCTACCAACCACGGCTATTATGCCGCTTCGTTCAACTTCAAGGATGCCAAGGGTCTGGATATCGTCAGCGCACGCCGCGAGTACGGCGGTCGTTTTGCCGCCGAGCAGAAGTTCCTCGGCGATCATCTGGTGCTCTCGGGAAGCCTGTCGGGCAGACGTGTGAACGAGACTTGGGGTGCGGACGACCAGGTGGACAATGCCTTGCAACTCAACCCCACGATGCCTATATATAATGCGGACGGGTCGTACTACCAGCCTACGAATGTAACGGGTGCAGTGAACCCCGTAACGCGGTTGAAAGAGACCAAAAGTCAGGGGAAGCGTATGTACCTGCTCGGCAATGTGGATTTGAAATACAATATCTGGCACAATGAGCACCATAATATCTCGACCAACGTCAATTATGCGCTGCAGTACAACGACCTCAAATCGGACACCTATGCTTCGTCGAAGGCCAACAGCAGTTATTGGGACGGCGTGCGCGGTACGGCTACGCTGCAATACCAAAAATGGCAGACCCACCGTGTGGAATGGCTTGCCAACTACGGTATGCACTATGGCGACCACGACTTGAAAGCCGTTGTCGGCTACAGTTGGGAGCGCAGTATCTATGAGCAGATGTATGAGCAGAACCGCGATTTCTCCTATGACAACACCCTGTGGAACAATATCGGTGCGGGTTCGTACCTGACCAAGGGGCTGGCAAGTATGAGCAGTTATATGAACGAGGCGACGCTCATCGGTTTCTTCGGACGTATCAACTACAACTACAAGGATATGCTTTTTGCGTCGGTCAGTTACCGCCGCGAGGGCAGCACCAAGTTCGGCGCAAACAACAAGTGGGGTAATTTCCCGTCCGCTTCGCTGGCATGGGAGATTATGAGTTGCGATTTCGCCGCTCCCGCCAAGGAGACGCTACGCAGCCTCAAACCCCGTGTGTCGTATGGTCTGACCGGGCGTTCCGACTTCGACCCTTATCAGTCGATGGCTACCTACGGCACCAAGGACAGTTATTTTATGGATGGCGAGTGGGTAGTGGGTTATGCGCCTACCGCCAACAGCAACCCGAACCTGCAATGGGAGAAGAATGCCGCACTCAATGTCGGTGTGGATTTCGACCTGTGGGGACGCCTCCGCGGTAGCGTGGAGTACTACAATCGCCGGTCGCAAGACCTGCTCTACAACTACACTGCACCCCAGCCGCCTTTCGTCTATAACAAGATTCTCGTCAATGTCGGTACGGTTACCAACCAGGGTGTCGAGGTAGTGCTGAACGGCGATGTTATCAAGCGTAAGGATTTCCTCTGGAATATGAATATCAACTACAGTTGGGGCAAAACCGTGCTGAGCAAACTCTCTTCTGATGTCTATAAAGCCGATTATCTCGAACTCTACCAGAAGGCGGGTGTGGGTACCAACGAGTACTATTTCCGCGTGGAAGAAGGCGGCGAGATTGGTCAGTTCTACGGCTATGAAGCCGCAGGCGCGGACGAGAACGGCAACCTGCTGGTATTGGACAACGAGGGCAATGCGCAACTTGCCAGCCAGGCCGACCTGAGTTGGAAACGCTATATCGGCAACGGCGCACCCAAGCATTTCCTCTCGTGGAACAACACGTGGACGTACAAGAACTGGGATTTCTCTATGATGTGGCGCGGTGCTTTCGATTTCGACATCTACAATGCCCGCAAATACGGTATGGGCTTGCAGGGCTGCGGTACCGACAATGTGCTCCGTTCCGCTTACCTGAGCAATGACGGCGTGAAGAGCCACGGCGGTGCTATCTCGAGTTATTTCCTCGAGCGCGGCGACTATTTCAAGTTGGATAACATTACGATCGGCTACAATGTCGTGGTGCCGTCCGCCAAGTATTTCCAGAATATGCGTATCTATGTTACGGCAAAGAACATTGCTACCATTACCAAGTACTCGGGCAACGACCCTGCTATCGTAACCCAGACGGGTATCACCCCGGGCGTTGATTCGTCGAGTGCCTATCCCACGGCTACCCAACTGGCACTCGGTATCACTCTTAACCTCAAATAAATTACTCGATTATGAAAAAGATAATCTATTCTTTGGCTCTTGCCATCGGCATACTTTCTTTGAGCGGTTGCGACCTCACGGAGAAAAACTACTCCAATATCGACCGCAACATCTATTATCAGAACGAGTCCAGCGTCAAAGGGGCGGTCGCTGCTATCTATGCCCGCGCGGCGTACGGTTTCTGCGAGTATTTCTACTACCTGCAGGAGTTCTCTGCCGACCAGATTGCATGGCGCACGTGGAACGGCGGTCAGTGGGGATGGGACGAAGGACTGAAATTCGTCCTCTCGTCGCAGACATGGACATCCGAATCAAAGATTGTCCTCCAGGCATGGGAGTCTGCTTGGACCACTATCGGTATGTGCAATCAACTCATCTCCGACCTTCAAGCCATCGACCCTTCTGCACTTGGTATGACCGACGAGGCTGTCCGCAGTTATATCGCCGAGGTGCGTACTATCCGTGCATGGGCATACTACAACAATTTCGAGTTATGGGGCGGTGCACTCCCGCTTTGTGTAACCGTCTCCTCCGAGGTGCCGGGCAGTATTGATGCTGATTTCAATACCGGATGCAAGAAAGTGTATGATTTCATAGCCACCGAGTTGGACGAGTCGCTTGCCGACCTGCAGAACAAAGGCGGCAACCGCGTAAGCCCCGCTATGAACCGTATGCTCAAGATGCGTCTGCTACTCAATGCGCAAATCTTCATCGGTGAGAACCACTACACCGACTGCGCTACACTCGCACAATCGCTCATCAACGGCGACTACGGCACCTACGACATCGTTTCCGACTATCGTCAGATCTTCTCGCTCAACAATGCCGACTGCCCCGAAGTGGTCTTCGCTTTCGCCGAGCAGCAGGGACAACTCAACACGGGCTGGATGCGCAATGTGCCGTTCCTCCCCTACAACTACAACGAGTTCCTCGATGTCTTCGCTACCAACCAGTCGGCATGGAACTGCGTCTGCCTTGTACCGTCCTACGACAACTCGGGCAACGAGAAAGTCTATCCCGACGGCAAGATGTACGGCGGAACCGACAACCCCGTCTGCTTCCTCGAAGGCAACTACAACGACCGTCTCGGTGCCGTCTATGAGCGTTTCGAGGACGGCGACATCCGCAAGCAGAGTTATGCTTTCGACACCGAGTGGAACGGCGGTATTTTCCTCAAAGGAGAAATCAAAAACATCACTACGGGCGAACCCGTTCTTGCTGATGCCGACCGCGACCAACAACCTCTCGTCTATATCGACCAGGTCGGGCAGTTCGCAGGTACCACCTCCGACCTCGGACGCTCCCTCGAGACCGTCCAATCGCCGCGCTGGGGGCAGACCAATTCGGGCTACCGCCTGATGAAATACCCGATGTACCGCGCGGCTACGGGTATTGACTATCAGGACATCTCCGAGGTCGAGTTCCGCTGGGCGGAAGTGTATTACACCCTCGCCGAGTGCAAGATGCGTGCAGGCGATTTCGCCGGCGCACAAGACCTTGTCAACCATGTCCGCCAACGCTATTTCGCCGGCGCAGGCGCTATGACCGACAAAGCCGCTTCGTGGACACCCGAGCAGTGGATGCTCCACCAGTGGGGTATCGAGTTCCTCAACGAGGGCAGACGCCGCCGCACCGACCTCCGCCGTTTCGACCAATTTACACAGGGACAATGGTGGTTCTTCGGACGCGCTACCGACGATGCAGGACAGGTCTTCCCCGCCAAACGCGACCGCAAATACGAGTGGTATCCTCTCCCCCAAAGTGCCCTCTCCGTCAACCCCGGTCTGGTGCAAAACCCTGCATATAATTAGGATTTATGAATTAAGTGTATAGAAAGTATAGGTGATTCTTAGGTGATTCTTAGGTGATTCTTAGGTGATTCAGCAGAGAATACCTATTCATTACGCAAACTACGTAAACTACGAAAAATACGTTAAATATAATATGAAAAAGATATTTTTGAGCCTTATGCTCGCGCTGCCGGTACTCTTCGTCGGCTGCCGCAAAGAGGAAATCGTGTTTGAGCACGAGAAACCGCAGTTCGAACTCAAAGAAAATGCCATCCTCCTCGAGGTCATTGTCCCTGCCGGTACGTCCGCCAAAGACCAAATCTATATGGTCGGTGCGTTCAACGGACAGGACACTATCAATTACGTCAATGCCGACTTCTGCCTGCAGAAAGCCGAGAAAGTGGACGCCAAATACGGTATCTACCTCTATCCCGAGGATTTCAAAGACGGCAAGACGCTTGCCGACGGGTTCCTCTTTGTCAGCAAGTTGCAGGGTATAGAGAAACCCGCTACACCGCATATCTTGGACAACTGCGAAATCGGCAACCGCTATACGATAAGCATTACTGCCTGGGGCGGTGCCGCACAGCAACCGGAAATCGAACACGATGGTCCTGTGGTCTTTGTCCTCGACTCTACAGGTTGGGACGCACTCACTCTCTATATGTGGGGCGATGTGAATGACCTGAACGGCGGTTGGCCTGGTATGCCTGTTACGGGCACGCAGACTGTCAATGGTGTTACCTACAAGTACTTCGATATGGGCGAAGCCAATCGCGGCAAAGCAGAGAACCTGATATTCAATAACAATGGAGGCGGGGTACAGTTGAAAGACGTAGCCTATACCATCGACCGTGATACCTTCCTCATTCTTACCGCCAACGGTGCACGCGGCTTGGACGCTGAACCTGTACCCACACCCGAACCCGCAGAGGAAGTGTCTTGCACCGTCTATGTAGAGAACGCCACGGGTTGGAACTGCTTCACCGTCTATAGTTGGGGCAACGACTATGAGGCATTCGGTGCTTGGCCCGGCATGACGGGCGATGCCACCGAGGAAATAGACGGTATCACCTATTATGTCTTCCATATCACTGCTCCCGAAGGCAACACCCTCAATCTCATATTCAACAACAACGCCTGCGAAACAGAAGAAACTGCCAAGGCGCAATACGACGCTGCTGCCGTTACCGTCGCCAAAGACGCTGTCTTCTATTTCCACGCAGACCCCACAAGTGCAACACAAAAATAATCATCCTGCCTTGAGCCCCTCCTTTGAAGGAGGGGACGGGGAGGTCTCTCTATCTCTCTTATGCATAAATCCCTATTAACCATTTTTTCTCTCTTCTTGTGCCTCACAGGGTGCAAGGGTGGGGAGAACACGCCCACTCCGACGCCTGACCCCGTCGAGAGTCTGCACAAAGCCGACACTACGGTTGTTTACGAGTGCAACGAGCGTCTCTTTGCCAAGCAGAACGCCTTCCGTGCTATCGAGGCGTATCTGCCTGCGCTACAAGAGATGCAGGTCAATGTCCTTTGGCTGATGCCCATTCATCCGCGCGGTACGGTCAAGACCGTCAATTCACCCTATTGCGTAAAGGACTACTATGCTATCGACCCTGCTTTCGGTACACTTGCCGACTTGCAGTCTCTCGTCAGCGAGTGCCACAAACGCGGTATTCGCGTGATTCTCGATTGGGTCGCCAACCACACCGCATGGGATAACCAATGGTATCTCGACCACCCCGAGTGGTACACCACCCCTGTGGACGACGAGAAGAACTGGAACGACGTGGTGCCGCTCAACTATACCAAGTCCGCTGTCTGTACCGCTATGCAGGACGCTATGCTCTATTGGGTACGCGAAGCCAACATCGACGGTTTCCGTTGCGACTATGCCCACGGTGTGCCGACCGCCTTCTGGCAAACGGCAATCGCTGCCATTCGCGACATCAAACCGTCGGCAATTATGCTTGCCGAGACCCACAAGGTGTCGTATTTCGATGCGGGCTTCGATTGGCTCTATAGTTGGGACTACCTCTCGGGTATCCAGTCGCTCTACCAAAAGCAGAAAGCCACAAGCACGCTTTACACCATAAGCAGCAAGGAAATGTCTTCCACGCCTGCGGGTAAGTGCCGCCTCCGCTATACAACCACGCACGATGCCTCGTCAGAGAATGCACCCGCTACGTTCTATACCTCACCCGAAGGGCAACTCTCGGCGGCGTGTCTCACGTTCTTCCTCGAGGGCGTGCCGATGATCTACTCCTCGCAGGAGATTGGCAATATGGACAAGATCAATTTCTTCAACTACAACATCCTTTCATTCGCGGACAACGCTACCCGCCGGGCATATACCGCTTTGCTCAAAGCCTATACGGCTACGGCTGAAGCACGCTATGGAGCCCTTACCGACTACTCCACCGACCATGTGGCAATGTTCTCCCGCTCGCAAGGAAGCAAAGAGATTCTGGTGATTGTCAATACCACCAATGCGGCGCAGGAGATAACTCTCCCTATGCGTTGGCAGCGCAACAAGTACACCAATGCCCTCACGGGTGAGCAACTCTATTCGCCCAAGTCGCAATCGCTGCAACCCTACGAATATATAATTTACTCTAAATAACCCGACCTCCCCAACCCCTCCAAAGGAGGGGCTTGCAGATACGCTGTTAGTCCCCCTCTCTGAGGGGGTCGGGGGAGTCCTATTTAATTATTATGAAAAAACTCTTTCTTTTTGCTTTGGCACTGCTCTCTTTCGGTTGGAGTACTGCCACCGCTGCGCCTCGCGCTGACGAGGTAAAGCACGACGGCTATGCCGTCTTCGTCCTCGACCAAACGGGCTGGGACGCTATTGCCCTCTATATGTGGGGCGATGTCAATAGCCTCAATGGTGCATGGCCCGGTATGCAGGTTACAGGTACCCAAACCGTCAAAGGTATCGAATACAAGTATTTCGATATGGGGGCTGCCAACACAGGCAAGTCCGAGAGCCTTATCTTTAATAACAATGGTGCAGGAAAGCAACTCAAAGACTTTGCCTACACTCTCAACCGCGACATCTACCTCGCTGTGGATACGGTTACAGGCGTACGCGAAATTACCAATGCCGACTCTATCCCCGATCCCGTCTTGGGCGGCATCGCACTCTATCCGTCCTACACCACGCTCCTCACCGGGCAACCTGCTGAGGTCAAGGTGCTGTCAATGAACAACTCGCTTATCCACTACGAGAACGAGTGGCAGGACGATATGTTCAACCAAATGGCAGCCGCCGAGGGCAAGAACGCCACATGGACTGCCCATACCAATCTCGGTAAGTCGCTCCAATACCACTACGATGAGGGCGAAGGACTGACCGACGCGGGTACTCCGTCTGCGCGTATGCTGGTGCGTACACAGGCGTGGACGCATATCATTCTCCAGGAGCAGACTGCCAGACCGCGTACCAACTTCAGCGGTTTCCGCAGCAGCGTAAAAGCATGGGTGGAGTATATCCGCACCAACTGCCCCAACCCCAATGCCGTCATCATTCTGCCTGTCAACTGGGCGTACAACACTGCAGCGGATTTCAAGGCGGATAATGCAGATATGTTGGCTAAATATCGCGCTGTGGCACAAGAGTTCGGCGTCGTACTCTGCCCTGTAGGAGTCGCCTACGAACAGGCGTATGAGAAAGACGCTTCTATCCTAAAAGACTGGTTCAAAGACGACCGTCACCCCAAGCAGAACGCCACCTATATGGCTTGCTGTCTCGAGTATGCCACCATCTTCGGAGTCTCGCCCGCTACTATCTCGTGGGCTCCTTCTACCCTCACTGCCGATGAGGCTGCCGCTATGCGCACCTATGCTGCCGGCACCTACAACGCTTTCACCCAAGTCGTCGATCAGCACAAACATTCCGTCCACTTCGAGATACACCAACTCGATGCCAACGGGCTCTCTGTCGGCGCACTGGCTACCGCCTGCGATACCGTGCTGACCACTGAAGGCAAGCATATAGTAAAAACTCTCTACGACGGCAAGCAATACACCGCTACCGTATCGGTCGGTGCTGCCAAAACGGAAGTCATCACCTATCCCGCTATCGCTTTCAATGAGGAGGCTATGGTCTATACCCAGGACTTCAACACCCTCGGCGGGGCGGAAGTTGATCCGTCCACCGATGCCAAGACGGGTATTCTCAAAGGCACCCGTCTCCCCGAAGGCTGGCGTATCGAGCGCAACACCGCCGGTCCGCGTCAGGTAGGTATGTATGGTACGGCTGCCGACAGCACAATGTATATCGGCGGTCAGTCGCTGGTATCAAAAGCATACAACGGTACGTGGAACTTTGGCGCAACGGGCAATATCGACCGTGCTATCGGTGGGCTTACCACGGGCGTTGCCGGCGGTACCCGCGGTATCAACGTGATGGCACACCTTACCAACAACGGCAAGACCAACTACGAAGGCGTCAAACTGACCTACGACATCGAGAAATACCGCAATGGTAACAACGCCGCAGGCTTTACCGTCCAACTCTACTATTCCTCCAACGGCAATACGTGGCAGAGCGCAGGCAACAAGTTCAAGACTTCTTTCGCACCCGATGCCGACACCAACGGGGCGGCTGTCGTACCGATGAACACTACCAACGTACACGACACGCTGGATATTGTCTTCACGGCGGGTACCGACCTCTATCTTGCATGGAATATCTCCGTTACTTCGGGCGACAACTGCGCAGGCGCACCGGGATATGCCATCGACAATGTCTCAATGACCGTCCTCGAAGCCGAGATACCCGAAGCCTCCTACTATATCTATGCCGACGACCAAACAGGCTGGGAGTCGCTCGCACTCTATACGTGGGGAACAAACGAACTCTATGGCAATTGGCCCGGTGTCTATCCCATCAACACCACCGAGGTGGAAGGCGTTACCTACAAGATATTCCCCTACGACATCACCGAAGCGGGCTCCTACAACCTTATCTTCAACAACGGTAACAACGGCAAGCAGACCCCTGATTTCACCGTTACCGAAGCCCGCGACTACTACTTGGTAGTCACTGCCGAAAAGGTGTATGAAGTAGGAACGGGTATCACGAATACGCTTGTTAAGCAGACCAATGCAACCAAGTTCTTGCACAATGGTACACTCTACATACGCCATCAGGGACAAGTATTCACAGCCATGGGTGTCAGAGTCAATTAAAGATAACGATAGAACAAAGTATTAGTTTGATTTAATATATAATTGTAGTGAACAGGGTGCGCAGGGATGCGCGCCCTGTTTTTTATTCTACCGACGGAGTTTATGGCAACCGCATCAGCAACGAATGAGAGTTCGGAGTCAAATTAAATATACACAATATGCAGTTCCTGTACCCTATAATACCATTTACGGCAAAAAGACGGCAACGACACGGCAACGAGATAGGCTTTTATGCGGTGCTTTTATACACTTTATGCACTCTGTACACCGCATAAAGTGTATATCTGTTGTTTTGATGCGGCTTCCATGACCGGTCGGGCTTTTTTTGTGCCGGACTTGTGTATGTGTGGGAAATGTTGTAACTTTGTGCCGATTTATGTATAACCACAAACAATATTATTACATACCATGACTCTGACTTTCCAAATCAATTATCGTGCGGAATACGGGCAGACGCTCTGCGTGATTGAGACCAAACCCTCTATCCTCGGCTGGACACCCGAAAAGCCGCTGCTACTCTCCTGCCATGGGCAGGATTTCTGGGCGGCAACCCTGCCCGTCTCCGATTTTGCGGGCGAGATCTGCTACAAATATGCTATCCGTTTGCAGGACGGCGGCTATATCTACGAGGCAGGCGAGTCCCGCACGCTTACGCTGCGCAATACGGATAAACACCTTGTGGTACGCGATGCATGGCAGGTGGAAGACTACGAAAAATCGTTCTATACAACGGCGTTTGTGAAATCCCTTTTCCGCCGCAGGAAACCAATGCATCCCAAAGCACCGAAAGGCAATGTGCGCTTCTCTATCGACCTACCGCAGATAGAGCCGGCACAGGGCGTAGCGATAGTAGGCAATGTTCCCGAACTGGGCAACTGGGACAACAACCGGAAGGTGGTGATGAACGATGCCGAGTTCCCGCTATGGCGGGCCGACATTGAAGTCGCAAGCGACCAAATCATTGAATACAAGTATGTGGTTTACGACCTCCATTCAGGCAATGTAGTAGATATGGAATGGGGCGAGAACCGCAAGATATGGGGTTTGCAAAAAGGCTTGACCATCCAGCAGAACGATCGCTCGTTCCGCCGCACACAGCCGCGTTTCAAGGGCGCAGGTGTAGCAATACCCGTTTTCTCGCTGCGCACGGAAGACGGTTTCGGTATAGGCGAGTTTCAAGACCTGAAGAAGATGGCAGACTGGGCAGCCAAGACGGGGCAGAAGATGATTCAGACCCTGCCTATCAACGACACCACGCTGACGCATACCAACCGCGACTCGTATCCGTACAACGCCGTAAGTGTGTTTGCGTTGCACCCGATCTATATCAACATAGAGAAGATGGGGCGTCTGACACCCGCACAGAAAAAGAAATACCTGACAACCAAAGAAGAGTTTAACCAAAAAGCGATTGCGGATTACCAGTGCGTATATGACGAGAAGATGAAGTACTTCAAGTTGCTCTACAAAGCCGACAAAGAGGCATTGTTCGGCAGCGAGGAATACAAGGCTTTCTACCAAAAGAACCGCGAATGGCTTGAGCCGTATGCGGCTTTCCTCTCGAAGCGCGACAAGCAGCCGAAAGACTTCTATTGCTATCTGCAGTTCCATGCCGACAAGCAGTTGGCGGACGCTGTGGCGTATGCCCACTCGATAGGCGTGGCGATGAAAGGGGATATACCTATCGGTATCTCGCCCGACTCGGTGGATGCCTACACCGATCCGCAACTGTTCAACCTCGATGCCTCGGCGGGAGCACCGCCCGACGATTTCTCGATCAGCGGACAGAACTGGGGGTTCCCGACCTACAACTGGGACGAAATGGCTAAAGACGGATATCTCTGGTGGCGCAAGCGTTTCCGGAAGATGCAGGACTATTTCGATGCCTACCGTATTGACCATATCCTCGGATTCTTCCGTATCTGGCAGATGCGCAAAACCGACGTGTGGGGACTGTGCGGACATTTCTGCCCCGCCCTGCCGTACAGTGCGCAAGACCTGTGGAATATGGGCGTATGCCTTGACATCGACCGTATGACGAAGCCGTATATCCGTGCGAACTTCCTCGGCGATGTCTTCGGCTACGATACCGAGTACGCCAAACAGCATTTTCTGAATACCAACGACGGGTATATCTACTATTTCAAGGACGAGTTCGACACACAGGTAAAGATACAGGACTATTTCGATACGCTATTAGCAGACGAGGCAAAACTGAAAGCGACCGGGCTGACCAAGGAACAGGCAAAGAACCTCTGCAACGGGCTGATCTACCTGCATTGCGAGGTACTCTTTGTGCGCGACCAGCGCAGTCCGGAGATGCTCCACCCGCGTATCTCGATCTATCAGTCGCACTCGTTCAACGAATTGTACGACGACCAGAAGCAAGTGCTGATGCGGATATACAACGACTATTTCTTCCACCGCCACACCGATTTCTGGCGCGAGAGCGCAATGCGCAAACTGCCGGTGCTCATCAACGCCACGCACATGCTCTGCTGCGGCGAAGACCTCGGTATGGTACCCGCCTGCGTACCCGATGTAATGCACCGCCTGCAGATACTGAGCCTTGAGATACAGCGTATGCCCAAAGACCCGAATGTAGCGTTTGCACACCCTGCCAATGCGCCGTATCTGAGCGTATGCACCACAGGCACACACGATATGAACCCGCTGCGTGCATGGTGGGAGGAAGACCGCGCTGTAACACAACGTTTCTACAACGAGCAGATGGGCTGGCAAGGCGAGGCTCCGCGCGAGATGTCGCCAGAGATAGCCGAGTTTATCATCAACCAGCACATGTACAGCCCCGCTATGTGGGTGATTCTGCCGCTGCAGGACTGGCTCGCCATTGACGGACAGATACGCATAAAGGATCAGCACGCCGACCGTATCAACGTGCCTGCCGACCCGCACCATTTCTGGAACTACCGTATGCATATCACCCTTGAGGATTTGCTCACCAAGGATGAATACAATGCACACGTGCGCAGGCTGACAGCCGTACGATAGGTTCTCCTATGCCGCCTTGCGGCAAGAGAAATAAAAGAAATAGAACCGCACGGCTGTCTGATAGGTTAGGCAGCCGTGCTTTATAGTTAGCAACTCAAGAATTATTATGAAAAAGATATTTCCAACTCTGTTATTGCTGTTATTCAGCACTTTGGCAATGGCACAAACCTATTTTTACAAAGGCAATTCCACCTATTCGGGCAATATACTCTATACGTGGGACGGAAAACACCTATATAAGGGAAACTCCACTTATTCGGGCAATATATTGCTTACGTGGGACGGCAAATATGTCTATCGCGGGAACTCCACCTATTCGGGCGATATTCTCTATACATGGGACGGACAAAAGGTGTATAAGGGGCGTTCTACCTATTCGGGCGACATACTATACACGTGGGACGGAGACAAGATATACAAGGGCAATTCGACCTATTCCGGCAACATACTCTATACCTGCGACGGCAAACATATCTACAACGGCAACTCGACCTACTCGGGCAACATATTGTCCACTATGGACGGTATGATACCCGTTCCGATACTGCTGATGATACTGTAGGAGCCGGGGTACCTATCCATATGGTATCCACCTGACATCCACCCGACATCCACCCGTGTTTGCGATGCCGTCGGCTACCACTTGCAGTATTATTATTTACTATTTGATAGTGCCAAAACACCATTTAACCACAAAGCACTGATTTATTACGAATTACGCGTACCAAATGCACTTATTTTCCTGTTTTTGCTATTTTCTAATGCACTTATTTTCCGCTTTTTAAGTAAATCTAATGCACTTATTTTCCTACAATTTTGACAATTTATTGTTGCAATAACCACTCCATCGCGGGTATAATGTGTATAGTCATATCATCTTGCACTATTTCTTTTTTCTCTCCCTCTAACACAACCAGCATAAGATTGGAGCAATGCAATTGTTTGGCTGCCAACCATAAAGAAGAGGTTTCACGATCGTAGGTCTTCATATCCGATAACGCATAGCAAACCTGTATCAGTTCCACCACACGACTGCGTTCACATACCACAAAGTCCACTTCTTTCTGCGTTTTAGGGTGTTTATAGTAGAAAATATCTTGAAAATTGGCAGCGGCACGCCGAAGCAGTTCTATATACACCACATTCTCTAATCGCCAGCCCCAATTCTCGGGAGATAGCACACCATTGCGGTTGCTCAATAACGCCACATCTATCACGTAGTTTTTCTCTTGCGTAATACGTTCTTTGGCTTTGAACGAGTATTTGTGCAGCCCTAACAACAAATAAACTTGCCGCAAATAAGCAATATAGTTGTCTATGGTTCGCAGAGAGGTAATGCCGCAGGTAGTGGCGATATTCTTGCGTACTACCTCTTGGCAGAAATTATCCATCAAATAATCAGCCAAACGCTCCAATGCTGCCACGAGACGGATATGGTAGCGCTCGCGAATATCCTTGTGGATAATCACGTTCACCAACTGCTGCACATATCCCCGTTTGTCACGCACGTGCAATAATTCGGGGAAACCGCCGTCCTGCAGGTAGTGCAACAGCCCTTCCTGCCGAAAGGCAAGAGCCTGCGTGGTAAGAGAGGTGGTGTCAATTTTATTTGCATCACAATACTCCGCAAACGAGAATGGAAAGAGCCGTATCTCGTTGTACCGCCCTGTCAAGTGGGTTGCCAGTTCAGCACTCAGAAGTTTGGCATTGCTGCCTGTAACTACAAGATGTACTCCTTGGCGCAAGAGTCGATTGACAAATAAATGCCAACCGTCCACGTTCTGTACCTCGTCCAAAAATAAGTACTCAAAGTCGCCATATATACGATACAGGCAAGTTAATACGGTATTGAGGTCATCAATACGGATATTCGCCAAGCGGTCATCATCAAAATTGATAAATGCATAGTTGATTTTTGCTTCTGTACTGTCCAATAACAAATGCAATTTTGTGCAAAGTTAGCGAAAATAATTG
>ERZ808242.21-NODE-21-length-123918-cov-19.476866_pt1 | contig 123918 bp, 104 predicted proteins | sample MGYA00521244_ERZ808242 | MGnify/ENA primary metagenome ERZ808242 (study PRJEB31516, sample SAMN03275573) | gut metagenome | biome: mammalia-associated habitat; material: feces | host: Papio cynocephalus | place: Kenya | collected 2012-07-27 ... | reverse complement strand
ATAATGCATTCTTGCAATGCATAAATGTGTTAATGTTTGATGCGGTTGCCCTGTTAGTACGGAGTAATTTTTGACTTTTTGAGTCAACTTTTTCTGTACCAAGACAATTTTTCCAGCCTGCCAAATGCCCCATACGCCTAATTTTTATATGCCGATATTGTATAATCCGTGGATTTTATGTAATTTTGCGGACTGATAAGATGTATGTTCAACCCACAGACAACACAACAATATGAAAGACAGAAGGGAATACATCATTACAAAGGCGATGGAGTTGTATGCACTCAACGGCTACAACAACGTTTCTATCACCGACCTACAGATTGCGCTTGATATGGGGCGTGGGACGCTCTACTACTATTTCAAATCACAGGACGAACTGTTTCAAGTCTGTATGGAACGTTATTTTATGCGCCCCAAGCAGCAGGCGTTGCAACAGCCCGATACCATTCTCATTCCCGATATGATACGGGCTATGCTCGGCTATTTGGATAGTCTGCAGGATGCCCTGCAAACATTCGAGAACAAGAATATCAATACCACCAATGTAGTCAATCTGATGTTTACCGCCTACAACCTTTTTCCCCTACTCTCTCGCAAAGCCAAACGGCTCTATACTGCCGAAATCGAACTATGGAAAAAGGCCATTCGCAACAGCATCCGTGCAGGGCAAGTGCGCTCGGGCGTAAATATCGACCTGCTGGCACTGATGTTCACCCACGTCAAAGACGGTTACGACAGCGGACAGAACGGCGAAACTATGGATTTTAACATTTTCCCCCAACAATACAACTACCTGTACGAGTTAATCCAACCGCTGCCGGTTAATCAGTAAGGTGCTTTAAGAACCTTGAGGTCCGCAAGGACTTTAAGGTCTCCAACAACCTTAATAACCTTATAGATATGCGGTTTGTATGTCGTATTTTTTCACCTGAACGCTCGTTCAGTTAAAAAGCAGTACCTTTGCGGCTGTATGATGCATAATTCATAATTCGACATTCATAATTATATATAAGTATGGCAACGAAACATTATTTGGAGTTCCTGCAAGGAACAATGAAGAAACGTTGGAACGAGTTGGCACTTACCGACTTGGACAGCGATAACAAGTACACGTATGCCCGTTTGGCTGAACAAATTGAACGCCTGCACGCTATTTTTGAGGCTCTCGGTATCAAAGAGGGTGACAAAGTGGCTCTTTGCGGGCGCAACTGTGCCAACTGGGGCGTTACGTTCCTCGCTATCGAAACCTACAAAGCGGTGGCTGTCAGTATCCTGCCCGATTTCACCGGTGAGGGTATTCAGAACCTTGTCAATCACTCCGAGGCAAGTCTGCTCTTTGTTGGACCGAACGTAAAAAAGAAAGTGCAGTTTGATACAATGCCCAACCTCAAGGCGATGATCTTTATGGACGATTTTTCGCTCGTAGCAGCAAAAGACGAAAAGACCGAAAAAGCCTTTGCACAAGCAGACGACCTCTTTGCTAAGAAATACCCCAACGGCGTACAGAAAGAAGACATCAACTACCCGACCGATAACCTCAACGAGTTGGCACTGATCAACTATACATCGGGTACCACCAGCGCACCCAAGGGCGTTATGCTCAGCCACTTGAACCTCAGCGGTAATGTGGAGTTTGCCTGCAACCGTATTCCCCACCGTCCGGGCGACCGTGTTCTCTCGATGCTGCCTATCGCCCATATGTTCGGCTTGATGTTCGAGTTCCTCTATCAGGTGTGCGATGGTGCTGAGGTCTATTTCCTCACCAAAGCCCCCACCCCGTCCACGCTGATGAAGGCTTTCGCACAGGTACATCCATTTATGATTCTAACAGTGCCTCTTGTTATTGAGAAAATCGTCAAGAAGAGCGTGCTGCCGGTTATCAACAAACCCGCAATGAAAGTACTCTGGCACACTCCGGGTATCAACCTCATTATTCGCAAAAAAGTGAATGAGAAACTGATGACGGCTTTTGGCGGACAGTTGCGCCACCTGATTATTGGCGGTGCGGCTCTCAATCAGGAGGTGGAGCAATGCCTCAAAGACATCAAATTTGTCTATTGCGTAGGCTATGGTATGACCGAGTGCGGACCGTTGATTTCCTACGAAGACTGGTTCCGCTTCAAGTTCCACTCCTGCGGCAAAGACCTGCCACAGTGCCGTGTGCGTGTCGATTCGGAAGACCCGCAGCACAAAGAAGGTGAACTGCAGGTGAACGGCATCAACGTTATGATGGGCTACTACAAAAACGAGGAAGCCACCAAGGCGGTATTCACCGAAGATGGTTGGATGCGCACGGGCGACCTCGGCATCATTGACAAAGACGGCAACATCTTTATCAAAGGCCGTAGCAAGAATATGATTCTCGGTCCCTCGGGTCAGAACATTTACCCCGAGGAGATTGAGGACAAACTGAACAATATGCCTTGCGTGGTGGAGTCGGTGGTAGTGGATCGTGGTGGCAAACTCGTGGCTCTTGTATTCCCCGACAACACCCCCGAAGGCAAGAAACTGCTCCATGGTGCCAACAACTTCAACGAATTGATGGAGCAGAACCGCAAGGAACTGAACAAACAACTCCCCCAGTACAGCCAAATCACCGCTATCGAACTGGTAGCCAACGAGTTTGAAAAAACTCCAAAACGCTCTATCAAGCGTTTTATGTACAAGTAATTTCTGCTTTTTTATAATTTCTTCGTAAGGCGTATCCTTTTCTCATAGTATTGGCAGCCTAGGCTGCCAATACTATGAGCGGGGTATGACTACGCCCGTTTCGTCCTTTTTGATAGTCTCCTACGTCGCAAACAAATCCTATCACCGTTTTCCGAAAGAATAACCATTCATAGCCTTGCCACAAGGCGCATTTTCTTACTCCCTGTTTCGGGGGCTCGGAACAGGGAGTTTTGTTTTGAAATCAATGCTATAGCGGCTGTTCGCTATAGACACAAACTATAAATAACATAGGTTCGATTATTATCTGACTTTGCCGCCGTAGGCGAATAAGATTCATAGCAATTTATGGATGCAAAAGCAAAGATTTATTTAGATTTCTTGCCTATGAGGGCAAAGGATTTTATATTTCGAACTTACAAAAAAGGTATTAGTTATGACAAAGATTAAAGGAAAGAATGTCCTCATCACAGGTGGGGCATCCGGTATCGGAAAGATTATGGGGCGCATCTGCTTGGAAAAAGGTGCAAAAAACTTGATTATCTGGGACGTAAACCCTGCTTCGCTGGAAGCAACAAGCAAAGAACTCAGCCAATACGGCGCAGTAAGTACATATCAATTGGACATCACCAACGACGAGTTGGTCGTAGAGACCTATCACCAAGTGCTGGCGCAGTTTGAGCGCATCGGCGTACTCATCAACTGCGCAGGTATCGTTCGCGGCAACAAAACCTTCAACCACAACACCATCGCCGATGTGCGCCTCACGTTCAATGTCAATAGTATCGCCCCGATGGTGCTTTCGCTCCAAGCCCTGCAACCGATGCTCGACATCAACGAGGGGCATATTTGCAACATCGCTTCCGAGGCGGGTATGATTTCCAACCCGAAAATGACGGTCTATGCCGCCAGCAAATGGGCGGTCATCGGCTGGAGCGACTCGCTGCGTATCGAACTGAGCGAGATGAAAAAGAACGTCCACGTTACCACCATCGCACCATACTACATCAATACGGGTATGTTCGACGGTGTGGAATCGCCTATATTTCCTATTCTCGACCCCGAAAAAACGGCAAAGAAAATCATCCGTGCCATTGAGCGCAACCAAGACTTCTGCGGACTGCCGTGGGGCTTCCATTTCGTACGCTTTATGCAGGGAATCTTGCCTACCAAACTATTTGATTTTGTGTTTGGTACGGTTTTTGGTATCTTCAAGGCAATGGATCATTTTACCGGACGGAAATAAACCCGTTCCATGGCAATTTACCAATTTCCCAATTTACACACTTACAAATTTACCAATTAAACACCGATGGATATAGAGCAAATACACGATGCGCAAAAGGCGTTTTTTCGCTCGGGCAAAACGCTCGACTATGCCTTTCGCCGACAGATGTTGCAGCGTTTGGATAGTGCTTTGCACACCTATGAGAAAATGCTGACCGATGCGCTATGGACCGACCTACACAAGTCGTACGAAGAAGCCTATCTCACCGAGATCAGTATCGTCTATGGCGAGATACGCAACCATCTGCGCCACTTGCGCCGCTGGATGCGACCCGTGCGCAAACCGTCGCCGCTGAGTATTTTCCCCGCACGAAGCAAAGTTATCACCGAGCCGCTTGGCAACGCACTGATTATTGCACCGTGGAACTACCCCGTGCAACTCCTGCTCAACCCGCTTGTCGGGGCAATCTCTGCGGGCTGTACGGCTATGCTCAAGCCTTCGCCCTACGTGCCGCACGTGTCGGCAGTGTTGAGCAAGATGATTCGCACCACATTCCATGAGGAATACATCGGTATCGTGGAGGGACACCGCGATGTCAATACCGCTCTCTTGGCACAACGCTGGGAGCTGATTTTCTTTACCGGTAGCCCCGACCTCGGCAAGAAAGTAATGCTTGCTGCCGCCAAGCACCTCACCCCAGTGGTACTGGAATTGGGGGGCAAAAGCCCATGTATCATTGACCAAGATGCCGACTTGAAGATTGCCGCCAAGCGTGTGGCATGGGGCAAGTCGCTCAATGCAGGGCAAACCTGTATTGCCCCAGATTATCTGCTCATTCACGCCGATGTACGGGACGAGTTCCTGCGCCTGTTGAAACAGGAGTTTGAGAACCTGCTCGGTAGCAATCCGCAGGAAACCAAACATTTCGTGCGTATTGTCAGCGACCGTGCGTTTGAGCGTCTCTCTGGTTATCTGCAAGACGGCACTGTCTATTATGGCGGCAAGACCGACGCGCGTGAACGCTATTTCTCACCCACCATCCTCACCGGTGTACATCCCGACAGCCCCGTGATGCAAGAAGAAATCTTCGGTCCTATATTCCCCGTCCTTACTTTCACCGACTTGCAACAAGCCGTTGATTTTATCGCGAACAGGGAAAAACCGCTTGCACTCTACTACTTCGGCAAACAAAGCAAGCGAATTTTGAAATATACCTCCGCGGGCGGTACATGTATCAACGACACCATTATGCACATCGTCAACGACCATATCCCCTTTGGCGGTGTAGGCAACTCGGGTATGTTGGCATACCACGGCAAGGATTCCTATCTGGCGTTCAGCCATCGGCGTGCGGTCGTTACCACCCCCACTTGTCTCGACCTGCCCTTCCGCTATATGCCCTACTCGCTCTTCAAGTGGGTAAAAAAAATTCTGTAACAGCATTTGCCTGCAAACTGCTCAACGGGTTGCCCTACTCTCTTTTGGTAAGGCAACTCGTTTTCGTTTTTTTAACTAGTATGTAAAAAATATACATAATAAGCAAATTAAGCATACCACTATTCCTAATAATACAAATTACGGCAACGAGACGGCAACGACATACCCCTTTATGCGGTGCTTTTATACACTTTATGCACTGTATATGTTGCATAAATTGTATAGATGTTTTGGATGTAATTGCCCCGATAATTTGGCTTTGGGTTTGCATATATGTGTTTTATTTTGTATCTTTGCAGCGTTTTTTTAACAAATGTAAGTTCCAAATACATTTTATACCATGAAAAAGCAATTCTTATGGCTGATTGCGCCGCTCCTTGTGGCGTGCAATACCACTCCCGACCCAATCTTGCGTATTGCCACAGGGCTACCTATCACCCCTATCCGAATGACGAGCGACACCACGCATGTGGTGCTGACCGACTATGTGCCGCTGCTGATGGGACAACTCTCCACCAACCCCTCAAAGAATGGGATGTCTATAGACTGGGGCGTAAGCGACTGCTTGGAGGTGCTGCACCTTATGGGCGAAGGTGCATTACCCGAAGAAATAGACATCGTAAACTACAATAATACTTGCGAAGATTTGTTTATCTATGATAATAACATAGGCTTCGCAATACCGGTCTTGCCCAACAAACCGGTGAAACAAGGTTTGGTGTCTATGTGCAATGCAGACAACACAACAAATTGTATTACAGTTGGTTGCATTGAACATACAAAAGACGTACACCTGATGGCGTATGTGCAGAATATGCCTATTATCAGTACATCGTTCACCCAAAACGAGAACGGCACTTACACCCTCGACCTATCCAAGAGTGAGGAGGTAAAACTATGCTGCAAGGGGCGTGCCTACTTGCGTGTTTTTGCTGAAGACAGCACCTTTCTGTACAACGATCTACTTATCCCGTTGCAGGACGGCAAGCCCATAACTGATGCGGCTTTGCTCGACCGCCACGATGACCAAGCGCAGGTTCTCTACTCTATCCTGGTGGATCGTTTCCAAAATGGCAATCCCGACAACGATTGGAAAATGAACTCGCCGGAAGTATTGGATATTGTGGACTACCAAGGCGGCGATTTGGCGGGTATCACACAAAAGATTAAAGAAGGTTATTTCTCTGATTTAGGTGTTAATACACTATGGATCAGTCCTATCACACAGAACCCGTGGGACGCATGGGGCAAGTATGTATTCCATCATGGCAACAAGTATGACTCCACCAAGACCTACACCAAATTTTCGGGTTATCACGGCTATTGGCCTATCTACACCACGGCAATCGACAAGCGTCTCGGTACAGACCAAGAACTGAAACAACTCCTCGCGTGCGCACACGCGAACAATATAAACGTGGTATTGGATTATGTAGCCAACCATATGCACATCAACGCCCCTACCCTGCAAGAGCACCCCGATTGGCATACGGATTCCATCTTACCCGACGGACGACGCAATTTTGAACTTTGGGACGAGGCACGCCTGACTACATGGTTTGATACCCATATTCCTACATTGGATTTGGAGCGCGAAGAGGTGTGCCAACCGATGACCGACTCTGCCCTCTATTGGCTTGCCAACTACGACTTCGACGGATTTCGCCACGATGCATGCAAACATATCCCCGAACAGTACTGGCGTATGCTCGGACAAAAGATGGCAGAGCGTTTTCCCGACCGCCATATATGGATGATTGGTGAAACTTACGGTTCGCCCGAACTGATCAACTCGTATGTCAAAACAGGTATGCTCAATGCGCAGTTTGATTTCAATGTGTATTTTACAGCCATACACGCATTGTGCAACGATGGCAGCATGCAAAATCTGGACAACACCATTCGCACATCTCTTGCCACCTACGGAGCACATCACACGATGGGCAACATCTCTGGCAACCACGACCAGGTGCGCTTTGCATCATTTGCCGGTGGGGCGGTCAGTTTTTCGGAAGACCAGAAAGAGGCCGGTTGGACACGCTATTGCGGTATCGTCCCCAACGACCAATCCGGCAATACGCAACGGATAGAGGAAGCCTATCGGCGTGCGTTGTTACTTGAGGTGCTGAACCTTACCCTACCCGGTGTGCCATGTATCTACCAGGGCGATGAATATGCCGAAGTGGGCGCCAATGACCCGGATAACCGGCACATGATGCGTTTCAACGGACTGAACGAACACGAACAGAATTTCCGACGGCAGGTGAAGGACTTGATACACCTGCGCCGCTCGTCGATGCCATTGCTCTATGGTGAATATATCCCCGTTTCGGCAACCGATGATGTGCTTTGTTTCGACCGTGTATATATGGGTGAGACTATGCGCGTAGAGATTGACCGCAAAAACCTGACTTACTCAATTACTAAACAATAACCAGCAATGAAAAAACTTTTTATTTTTGCGTTAGGATTGCTGACGCTGGCTTCTTGCGCAAAACAAGAGCCTACAAGACACACCCAATGGGCGTATGATGCCACTATCTATGAACTTAACACCCGCCAACTGACTCCGGAAGGCACATTTGCGGCAGCCGAAAAACATCTGCCAGAACTGCGCGAGAACGGCATTGATATTCTGTGGATTATGCCTTGCCAACCGATTGGCGTTCTGACCCGCAAAGGCACACTTGGCAGTTACTATTCAATCATTGACTATTGTCAGTTCAACCCCGAGTTTGGTACACGTGCCGATTTTGAGCACCTGCTTGCTACAGCGCACGACCTCGGTTTCAAGGTCATTCTCGACTGGGTTGCGAACCACACCGCTCCTGACAGCAAATGGACAGAAAACGACGGATGGCATTATCGCGACAGTCTCGGCAACCTGATGGTACAATACGACTGGACGGACATCTCCAAATTGAACTACGACAACGAGGACATGCGTCAAGAGATGCTGCGCTGCATGCACTGGTGGATGGATTCGATTGGTATTGACGGTTTCCGTTGCGACGTGGCCGGTGAAGTACCGACCGATTTTTGGAACATGGCTATGGGCGACCTGAGAAAGACGCACCCCGATATGTTCACACTGGCAGAGGACGAGGCGAAGAACTACGAACTGACAGAGTCAGCATTCGATATGTATTATGGCTGGGAACTTCACCACATTATGAACAACGTGGCACAGGGCAAGAGCGGTGTGCAAGACCTGTGGAACTACTTCGAGAAGGCCGACACAACCACACGTGCCAACGCTATCCGTATGAACTTCACCTCCAACCACGATGAGAACTCGTGGAACGGCACCGAGTTTGAGCGTATGGGTGATGCAGCAGACCTCTTCGCTGCATTTACCTACATTGTTCCCGGTATGCCGCTTATCTACACCGGTCAGTTGAGCGGCAACCACCACCGTCTGGAGTTCTTTGAGAAAGACTGCATCGACCGAGTAGAGGGTGCTCCGCAATATGCTATGTATCAGAAACTGAACGGATTGCGGAAAGCCAACAAAGCATTATGGAGTCCCGAGTTGGGTGCAAAAATGCTGCGCCTACCGGCAGACAACGAGCATATATTTGCCTGTGTCCGTCCGTTGGAGAACGGCAAAAACACCGTTATCGCCGTAATGAACATGTCGGCTGACGAGCAGAGCGTGGCTCTCGACCTCACCGGCTACGAAGGCAGATACAACTGCTTCAACTGCAACGAAAAAAAGACTCTTTCTGCAAACGAGACGATGACGCTCAAGCCGTGGGAATACCGCATTTTGACAAAGTAGGCATTCTCCCACCCTACAGAAAAACAGACTACCTTTTCCGAGACAGTCTGTTTTTTTGTTTCTGCATCGGTCTTGCGTATCATCAGGGAAAGGTCAGGGAAGCCACAGGGAATTTTAGCGGACGGCACTTGCACATATCCTAAAAAAGCAGTAACTTTGCGGCGGATATGTGTCGGCATATTCCATATCCAACAAACATAAATCAGACAGACCATGACTATTGCTATATTCGGAAATGCGATGAAAGAAAACACCTTGGTAGAGGTGTCGCATATCCTGAATTTTATGGAGAAACGCGGTGTGAACATCCTGCTTTCGCAAGAACTGCGGCAGGAACTGAACCTGCGCGAGTTTCCGCCTTTTCCCGAGGACAGGACGGGCGAAAGCGAATCAGTCAGTCCGTACAACGAGCCCATTGATTTTGCTATGTCGATTGGCGGGGACGGTACGTTTCTGACCACAGCCGCCGCTATCGGCAATAAGAATATCCCCATCATCGGTGTCAACTGCGGGCAGTTGGGTTTTCTTGCCGATGTACAGACCAAAGATGCGGATATGATTATGAATCAGTTGATAGAGGGGCGATATACCATAGAGCAACGCTCCGTGCTGCGTGTCAGTTGCGGGCGTGAAGGACTGATTATGGCACCCAATGCGCTCAACGAAATCGCAATAATGAAACAAGGTATGAGCAGTATGATTTCGGTGGAAGTAACCGCCAACGGCGAAGTACTCCATACCTATCGTGCAGACGGTCTGGTCATCTCCACCCCAACCGGCAGTACGGCATACAACCTGTCCATCGGCGGTCCGCTGCTTGTGCCGCAGACCCGCGGTTTGATACTTTCGCCTATTGCCACCCATAGTCTGACCGTCCGCCCGCTGGTGGTACCTGATGACTGGAAATTTGACCTCAGAGTAGCCAGCCGTTACAGCAGTTATATGATTAGTGTGGACGGGCGCAGCCAGATACTCAGCACCGATGTGATGCTCCATGTCGAGCGGGCTCCCTATACAATCAAAGTGGTACAAGTGGGCGAAAACAGTTTTCTCAAATCGCTCCGCGACAAACTCAACTGGGGGAGGTGATTCAATTAAGAATTACCAATTAATATGCAATCCTGATAAACTCCATTACCCCATAAACCTATTCAACCACGCATAAACCAATCAACTCATAAACGTATAAACCAACACAAAACATGCTTGATTTTATTACTTGGAACGTAGATCCAATCCTTATACACATCGGCGACGGCGGCATACGCTGGTACGGACTTTTGTGGGCATTAGGCATCTATTTTTGCTACCTGATGGAGGTCAAGATCTACAAACACGAGCACTGCCCCGCCGACTGGGTGGACAAACTTTTTATCTGGATGGTTTTGGGTGTTATCATCGGTGCGCGTCTCGGCCATTGCTGGTTCTACGAGTGGCACGATGTTACCAGTCCCGCCCTTGCCCGCTATTGCCAAATGATGGATATTTCTACCAACCCCGTGCAGATTTTCGGTTGGACAATCAACTATCGAAACCCATACATAGAACACCCGTTGCTGCTTCTCAAAATCTGGGAAGGCGGTCTTGCCAGCCATGGCGGGGCTATCGGGTTGATGATTGCAGCAATACTCCTTAATAAAAAAGAGTTCTCCAAATATCCGCAGTATCAGACCTCATGGATATGGATTCTCGACCGCCTCTGTATCGGCGTTTGTTTCACTGCAACGCTGATCCGCTTGGGTAACCTGATGAACAGCGAGATTTATGGCGGACCTACCGATATGCCGTGGGGCTTCATCTTCGTGCGCGACGGACAGACCGTTCCTTGCCACCCCACGCAGATTTACGAAATGCTCTATTGCATTGTGGCTATGATAGTTACGCAGATAATGTACTGGAAATTCAAAGCCTATCGTCGCGAAGGATTGCTGCTCGGCGTGTTCTTCGAGATAGTCTTCATTACCCGTTTCGGGCTGGAGTTTATCAAGAACGACCAAGAGGCATTTGAAGCAAATCACCTGCTCAATATGGGGCAATGGCTCAGTATTCCGTTTATCCTTCTCGGTCTATACCTGATTATTCGCGCCTACCGCCGTCCGCTTCTCCCTGAGGTAGCACAAGCCCCAGACGAGAAAGCCGACAAAAAGAAAAAATAAGTTGCTTGCAGGCATAGAAAAATAGAACATCTTCGGTTGAGCATTGTAAGGAGGAATTAGTAGGATAGGCTTTGGTTGTCAGTTGAAAAAATGCAACATTTTAGGCACATAGTATTTGTTGCAGAGTTGTTTTTTGGAGCATCTTTGGTTTTTGCCGGCAACACCGCTTTCGGCGAGGGGCTGTTTCGATACAGCCCTTTCGGACACAGTCTCTATGCCGACGAACACCCCAATCTTGTGCGAATGGACGTGGCTTACACCCAAATGCACCCAATCTACGACTGGGAACATTCCGGCAAATCTTACCGCACACAGACGCTCGGTATCTTCGGTTTCCAATTGCCGCTTTGGTACGGGCAGCTCGCCGATTCCACTATGGCACTGAATGTTACCGCTGCTATGTCCGCCAATATATGGATGGACCTTTTCGGCGGGAAAACCTCACCCATCGTTGATACCGACTACCGAATTGCCTTGCCCACAGTGGCTTTCCTCCACCGAATCAACCGCAGCTTTGCCCGCAACTATGCCGTCAGTTGGTCGCCTTTCAAACACGAATCTACCCATATAGGGGACGAACTCCAAATACAGAAAATATCGGAAAACAGGGCGTTGCGACGTGTGAATGTGTCGTACAACTATACCGAATTCACGTTTACGCTCAATGAAGCGGAAAACCGCTATGCCGAAAATCACTGTTTCCGTGTGGGGTTAATGCTTCTTTGGAATTGGCAGAAAGGTTGGTACAAAGTGGACGAGGAAGACGGCGACCGCACACTTACCCGACCGCGGCTATCGCCGTGGGAAGCATATTTGCAATACCAATACCAGTCCCCCACTTCTCGTCACGGTTTTCAAGGTATCGTCTCCGCCGAGGTGCGCAACCGTGCCTTGTACGGCTACAATCTGTACAACAAGTCAACAGATACAGAGCCGGTTATGCAAAAAGAAGCACGTGTTTTCACCTACAATATCTTTCTCGGTGTGCGCTACAACACTCCCCGTTATGACGGTTATTTTTCCCGCGTGGCAGTGGGGCTTCGCGCCTACCACGGCAACTGCCCGTACGGACAGTTCCGCAGTATCCGCTCTTTCAGCCATATCGGTGTTTGCCTGATGGTTGAGTAATTTTGAAAGGTATGAAAAGCAAAAACCAAATAAAATTGGGTTTTATTTGGGGAGTTCGGAAAAAAGCAGTAACTTTGCAAGATGTAATGCGTTGTACGCAATGCACCCTTAAATTTGACATAATTAACCCATCTATTGTTTAACATAAACACAAATACACAATGAAACCAACTCACATTGAGCATCTTGGTATCGCTGTAACCAGTTTGGAGGACGCAATGCCGTTCTTCGAGTTCTTAACCGGTGAAAAATGCTACTCTATCGAAGAGGTGGCTGACCAGAAAGTGCGCACGGCGTTCTTCAAAGTCGGACAAACCAAGATAGAACTTCTGGAGCCGACCTGCCCCGAATCAACCATCGCCAAGTTTATTGAGAAAAACGGCGGTCGCGGCGGCGTCCACCATGTGGCATTCAACGTGGAGAGCGTGGAAGAGGCACTGAAAGAGGCAGAGTCAGCAGGTATCCAACTCATTGACAAGACTCCCCGCAAAGGTGCCGAGAATCTGATGATTGCTTTCCTCCACCCCAAAAGCACCAAAGGCGTACTGACCGAACTCTGTGAGCAACCCAAATAAATGTACAATTATGGATAACGATAAATTGCAAAAACTGATTGACAACCGTGCAAAGGCAGCAGCCGGCGGCGGCGAAGCAGCAATCGAAAAACAGCACGCTAAGGGCAGTTATACCGCCCGCGAGCGTATCAATATGCTCCTCGACGAAGGCTCATTCGAGGAAGTGAATATGTTCCTCACCCACCGTTGCCACGATTTCGGTATGGAGAAAAAAGTGTTCCTCGGCGACGGTGTGGCTGTCGGTTCGGGTACTATTGACGGTCGTCTGGTATTCGTTTTCGCACAGGACGCTACCGTCATCGGCGGTTCGCTGAGCGAAACAATGGCACAGAAAATCTGCAACGTCATGGATATGGCTATGAAACTCGGTGCACCTATCATCGGTCTGAATGACTCGGGTGGTGCGCGTATTCAGGAAGGTGCTTGCGCCTTGGCTGGTTACGCCGAAATTTTCGAGCGTAATATCCTCGCCAGCGGTGTGGTTCCTCAGATTAGCGTTATCTTCGGTCCGTGCGCCGGTGGTGCCGTTTACAGCCCCGCGCTGACAGACTTCATTATGATGACCGAGCGGAACTCGTATATGTTCATCACCGGACCGAAAGTAGTAAAATCGGTTACGGGTGAAGATGTAAGTGTGGAAGACCTTGGCGGTGCACGTGTACACGCTACCAAATCGGGTGTTACCCACTTTGTAGCTGCTACCGAAGAGGAAGCACTGCAAGAAGTTCGCCGTCTGGTTAGTTTCATCCCGCAAAACAATATGGAGGAGGCTCCTGTACTCAAATGCACCGATGATCCGCTGCGTATTGAGGAAAGCCTGAACGACATCGTGCCTAACGATCCGAACAAGCCTTACAACATGAAAGACATTATCAACCTGATTGTGGATAACGGCGACTTTATGGAGGTGCAGAAAGACTACGCAAAGAACATCATCTGCGGTTTCGCACGTTTCAACGGTCGCAGCACGGGTATCATTGCCAATCAGCCGAACTATATCGCCGGTGTGTTGGATTGCGATGCCAGCCGAAAGGCAGCCCGTTTCGTGCGTTTCTGCGATGCATTCAACATCCAGATTCTGACCCTTGTGGACGTGCCGGGCTTCCTGTGCGGTACAGGACAAGAGTACGCCGGTATCATTGACCATGGAGCAAAACTGATGTTTGCTTACGGCGAAGCAACCGTACCCAAGGTTACCATTACTATTCGCAAGTCATATGGTGGCAGTCATATCGTTATGAGTTGCAAGCAATTGCGTGGTGATGTCTGCTTTGCATGGCCTAATGCGGAGATTGCCGTAATGGGTGCGAGCGGTGCCGTAGGTGTACTTCAGGCAAAAGCCATCAAGGCTATTGAAGACCCTGAAGAGAAAAAGAAATTCATTGCTGAGAAAGAGGCGGAGTATCGCGAACTCTTTGCCAGTCCGTACCAGGCTGCCAACCGCGGCTATATCGATGACATCATTGAGCCGCGCAACACCCGCAAGCGTATTATCCATGCTTTCGAGAACCTGCAGACCAAGCGTATGACCAACCCTCTGAAGAAGCATTCAAATATCCCGTTGTAATATGATCTTGCTTGAAGTAACCGCATCCACGTGGATGATTACCGGAGTGGGCTTCCTTCTGGTATTGCTGCTCTTGATAGTGTTTGTCTATATTCTCAAACTGATGGGTTGGATTATGCAACCGCGCGTCAAACCCCAAAAACAGGTTGAGGCACAACACTCGCAGACCGTAGCACACACCCAAAAAGAGGACAAAGAGCGTATCACGCTCACCGCCGACAGTACAGCCGCAATAGCATTGGCTCTCCATCTCTACTACAACGGTGTTCACGATGAAGAAAGCACCAGAACTATTGTTCAGCCCCACCGTACACAATGGAACAACAAAATGTACGGTATGAATAACCTTCATAGATAAAAGATGAATTATAGTGCAAACCGAACATATATACATCTTTTGTTGCGGGGCACCAATATTGTAACCTATTAAAAATATGAAATCATTTCAATTTACTATTGATGGTCGCAAATATGAAACGACTGTCAACGAGATAGAAGACAACGTAGCCGAGGTCACCGTGAATGGTACAGTATTCCATGTGGCTATCGATAAAATGAAGAATGTTTCTTCTGTCAAACCGGCAGTGTCCAAGGCTGCCACTGCTGCACCCCGTGCCGCACAACCCGCCGGAACCGTAGTAGTCAAGAGTCCGCTTCCCGGAAGCATCGTGAAAGTGATGGCTGCTGCCGGTCAAGCCGTTAAGAAAGGCGACCTGCTCCTCACTATGGAGAGTATGAAGATGGAGAACCAGGTTACCAGCGAGTACGACGGAACCGTCAAATCGGTGCTTGTACAGCCGGGGCAGAACGTGATGCAGGACGACAAACTCGTTGAGATTGAGACCGTTGCTGTGGCTGCTGCGCCTGCCGCTGCACCTGTTGCCCCAAAAGCAACACCCGCTCCTCAACCGGCTCCCGCACCTGCTGCCCCCAAGGCTGCCGATGTACCCGCAGGCGGCAAAAAAGTCGTTTCTCCCCTACCCGGTTCCATCATCAAAGTAGCCGTCAGCGAGGGACAAGCCGTTAAGAAAGGCGACCTGCTTCTTACGCTCGAGAGTATGAAAATGGAGAACCAGGTGCTTGCCGATTGCGATGGCACGGTTACCAAGATTGCCGTCAGCGCAGGGCAGAACGTAATGCAGGATGACCTGCTTGTTGTACTCGGATAAAGATTGCTATTATGTGGACTGACATATTAGATTTTTTCCGGACAATGGGCTTTATGAATATCGATTGGCGTCAGGTGGTGATGCTTTTCGTGTCATTCTTCCTGTTGTATCTGGCTATCAAGAAGCAGTACGAACCCTTGTTGCTGCTGCCCATCGCTTTCGGTATGTTGCTCACCAACCTGCCGGGTGCGAATATGTACCACCCCGAGTTGTGGGAAGCCTTCCTCGATGCCGACAGCCCTGCTTACCATAGTTATGGTGCTATCCTCAAGGACGCAGGTCTGCTTGACGTACTATATATAGGTGTCAAAGCGGGTCTCTATCCGTGCTTGATTTTCATCGGTGTAGGTGCGATGACCGACTTCGGTCCGCTTATCGCCAACCCTAAATCGCTGATTCTCGGTGCGGCAGCACAGATTGGTATCTTTGTTACGTTCCTTTGCGCCAACGCCCTCGGGTTCACGCCCGCAGAGGCCGGTTCTATCGGTATCATCGGTGGTGCAGACGGACCTACATCTATTTTCCTCACCTCCAAACTGGCTCCTCAGTTGCTGGGTCCTATCGCCATTGCTGCATACTCGTATATGGCACTTGTGCCGGTTATCCAGCCGCCTATCATGCGTGCTCTGACCACCAAAAAAGAGCGTGCCATCAAGATGAAACAACTCCGTTCTGTCAGCAAGACCGAGAAGATTGTCTTTCCGATTGTCATCACCGCTATCGTATCGCTCGTATTGCCCGATGCGGCTCCGCTGGTCGGCTGCTTGATGCTCGGTAACCTGATGAAAGAATGTGGCGTGGTGGATCGTCTGAGCAAGACCGCACAGAACGAACTGATGAACATCGTGGTCATCTTCCTCGGTTTGTCGGTCGGTGCTACGGCTACGGGTGCTACTTTCCTGAATGTCAAGACATTGCTAATTCTTGCTATGGGTATCGTGGCATTCAGTCTCGCTACCGCTGGTGGTGTCCTCTTCGCCAAACTGATGAACCTCTTCTCCAAAGAGAAGATCAACCCGCTTATCGGTTCAGCAGGTGTAAGTGCTGTACCTATGGCAGCCCGCGTGAGCCAGATGGAAGGACAGAAAGCCGACCCGAGCAACTTCCTTCTTATGCATGCTATGGGACCGAATGTTGCCGGTGTCATCGGTTCTGCCGTTGCGGCAGGTATCCTGCTTGCTTTCCTGGGTTAATCCCTTCGCCCCATCATCGGACTAATCCGGTACGATACAAAAAGAGCGTTGCTCACATCGGGGCAACGCTCTTTTGTTAAAATACAATAAAGAAAAGTCCCCTCCAAATCTATACCAATCAGCATAGGATGCGCATAGGATAGGCATAGGATAGGCTACCTTTGAATTAATGAAAAATTAATGATAATTAATTTTTCCTTAAAAGTGCATTATTATATTGATAATCGGTCTATGGGTCATTTTGCAGGCTGATTTCTTTGTATTTTACTGATAAAATGACCAATAGAGACATCTACCCACTTTCCGGTCTGCAAAATGACCTATATGCCATAATTTATTCTAACCTAACTTTTGTCAGGCACCGCAAAGAGAAATGAGCACATACAGGAGCAGACATACAGCGGGAGTAGCGAGCAGGATGGAATCAAAACGATCCAACACACCGCCGTGTCCTGGCAGGAACTTGCCCGAGTCTTTGACGCCGATAGTGCGTTTCATCAGGCTTTCCATCAAGTCGCCCAATGTACCAAAAACAACCACCACCAAGGCGAATACAATTCCCACAGCATATACATTCAGCGGATTGAGGCGATTGAACCAACCTAAGTAAGCCAGCATAGCACCTACTCCTACTGCTACCACAGCACCACCTATCAGTCCTTCCCACGACTTGCCCGGACTTACGCGGGGGAACATTTTATGATTCCCCCCTTTTCGCTTCGCCATCAGGCTGCCCACACAATAAGCACCGCTATCATTCAGCCAAATGAGAACAAACAATGCCAACAGTAGGTACGCATTCGCATACATAACAAAGCACATCATTGAGAACGGCAGGGCTATCATCACTTGGCTGACAAGGTAATTTCCCCAGTTGTGAATCGGGTTCTCGGCTTTGCGGAATAATTCGGAAATGAGAGTAAACAAGACCAAGTATAAATACAAACCTACCAATATGCTGATGATGATATCATTGTAATAGGTGGTTATCAAGAAGCAGAAAGCCGAACCGAAAAACATCACGCCTGCCGAAATGGTGGAAACGAGAGTGAGAAAACGGTCGGAATGTATCAGATGATGGTACTCGCGTACAGCAAGCATGGTTACAAAACCGAACAAAACGCTGAAAAACACGGGGTGAACCAGAATACTTGCCACCACCAAACCCACATATACGGCACCCGATAGAGTGCGCTGAACAAAGTTAGACATTTTTCAAAAAATAATTTTTGCAAAAGTACGAAAAAAACTGTACCTTTGCAAATAAATTTACACACAATATGGAAAATAACCCTATTGAGATGAGTTTGCTCGACTCCGAAGAGCGTGAGCAGATAGAGTACATTTGGAATATGATTTCCGCAGAAGACCGCCAAGGTATGAACCAAAGCGATGTGCTGCTCGTGCTTGATGCTATGGACGACTATCTGGAAGAGAAAGGACTGCTGCAATACGACGAGCAGACCGGCGAGGCGGAATATGCGGATGGTGAAGTGGACGAAACGGAGCAGTTGGACTACGTACTGCAAGCCGCCAAAGCACAAGGAAGCAAGATTACCGGTGTGCAGATACAACTGGTGATGGATGGTGAACTGCAGTATGGTATCGAACAGGGGTATTACGAGGAAGAGGATTGATGGAACAATTCATTAAGATACTGAGCAAAATTCCTATCGGCGTACATTATTGGTTTGCCGACTGGGTACTCTATCCGCTTATATATTATATTGTGCGCTATCGGCAGAAATTGGTGCACAAGAATTTGACGGAGTCTTTTCCTGAAAAAACGCCCGATGAAATACGGTATATAGAAAAGCAGTTTTACCATCATTTTGCCGATATGGTGGTGGAGACCGTGTATGGCTATGGTTTATCGGATCAAGTTATGCGGGAGCATATGTGCTTTTACAATCACGAGTTGGTAAAACGTATGGCAGACGAATACGGAAGCGTCATCGTTATGCTGGCTCATTTAGGAAACTGGGAATGGTTTACCGACTACAACCGGCAGTACCTCGAGGGAGAAGGATTAGTACAAGGGAATGTGTTTAGACACCAGGCGAACAAAAGGATGAACAAATTAATGCGTATTCTTCGTAGTAAAAGCGGTGGTATTTTGATAGATAAAACGACCATATTGCGGCAAATGCTAATCTTGCGCAAAGAGGGTAAAAAGATGGTATATGGGCTGATTTGCGACCAAAAACCGCGTCCGGAAGTTACCCGCTATTGGACAGAATTTCTGCACCATGAAACGGGATTTCTCGATGGTGGCGAGATGCTTGGGAAAAAATTTAGTTACCCGGTACTTTATGCGCATGTCAGTAGTCCGAAGCGCGGATATTATAAGGTGTCTTTCGAAACTATAGCCGAACACCCTGCTGAGACCGCAGAAAACGAGATAACCCGTATCTATGTGGAACGATTGGAACAAAATATAAAGGAGCAGCCCGAACAATGGCTTTGGACGCACAACCGATGGAAATGGGGAAGACCGAATAAATAATTTGTAAATGTGCAAGTGTGTAAATTTGTAAATGGGGCATTTCTAATTTTCTAATTTACAAATTGATATGTATATGCGTTGTAGTGTTGTTATATTAAATTGGAATGGGGCGGAAATGCTCCGGAGATACTTGCCGAGCGTGCTGCAATATACGCCGGCGGACTGCGAAGTGGTAGTGGCAGACAATGGTTCTAGCGATGAGTCTTTGTCTGTTTTGACACAGGAGTTTCCGTCTGTACGTACAATTATATTGGATAAAAACTATGGGTTTGCTGAAGGATATAACAAGGCTATTGCACAGATTGATAGTGAATTTATTGTTTTACTTAATTCGGATGTTGAAGTCGCACCCAACTGGCTGTCGCCGATGCTGGACTATATGGATACCCATTCGGAAGTGGCTGCCTTACAACCCAAGATACATAGTTGGCTGAAGCGTGATTATTTCGAACATGCTGGAGCGGCCGGTGGATATTTGGATATTCTTGGTTATCCTTTCTGTCGCGGACGATTGCTCAATTATGTAGAGCAGGACAAAGGGCAATACGACACCATAGCCGATGTGCTTTGGACATCGGGGGCGTGTATGTGCATACGCACACATATATACAAGGAGGTGGGCGGTTTGGATGGGGAGTTCTTCGCCCATATGGAAGAGATTGACCTCTGTTGGCGGCTCAACTGCCGGGGGTATCGTCTGGTATGCCTACCCGACTCTACCGTCTATCACCTGGGCGGCGGGGCTTTGGCTTATGAAAATCCGCGCAAGACCTACCTCAATTTCCGCAACAATCTGCTGATGATTTACAAAAACACACCTACGAATAGGTTATGGTGGGTTTTAGCGATGCGCTTCGTGCTGGATTATGCTGCAGCACTACAATTGCTGGTAACAGGCAAACCTAAACAAGCAAAGGCTGCCATCCAAGCCCGTTGGGACTATAGGCGGATGAAAAAACGCTTTGCAGGAAAGCGGAAAGAAAACCTTCAAAAGATGGCAATTCCCTATCCGTCCGGTATCAGGAAACGTTCTATTTTATGGGACTTCTATGTACGCGGAAAGCGGCAATAAGACCATTCATTAAAACTGCATTTTATCTCAATTGTCCATTAAATAGATAGCGAGAGCAACAATATATACTCGCTATATTTGCTTAGGCAAAAAACGCAACGAGGTTTTGCAGTCTTGCGGCTAGCCACAGAAAAAAATAATAAGCAGTTGCCCCGCCATCACACGAAGGAAAGTGGTGAACGGATAGACGGTGGCATAGCAAACGGAGGCTTGGTCATTGCCCGAAGAGAGACTCTCGGCATACGCCAACGCCGGTGCAGCAGTCATAGCACCCGCCAACAGACCGATAACTTTGAAATAATTGAGGTGCATAGCCTTGTATGCCACGATACCTATAATGAGCAAAGGTACCATCGTGATGATGAAACCATAGAGAATCCACATATAACCGCCGGCAAGAATGGTATCTACGAAATGTTCGCCCGCCTCCAAACCGAGTGCTGCCAAAAAGAGCGTCAGACCAACCTGACGAAGCATCATATTTGCCGACGTGGTGGCAAAAGTAACCATATTATAGTAAGGACCAAAACGCCCGATAAGCAACGCTACAATAAGCGAACCACCAGCCAAGCCAAGGCGGAACGTTTGATTCAGACCGGGAATTGGAATAGGCAGAATACCCAGCAAGACTCCCATCATAATCCCAAAGAAAACAGGTAACAGATTAGGCAAATCGAGACGTTTCAACTCATTGCCGAACGTTTCCGCCACCCGCTGTACATCGGCTTTGTCGCCCACAACAATCAGACGGTCGCCGAGTTGGAGTACCAGTTCGGGAGTGGCAAGGAGATCAATACCCGCACGATTAACCCGCGTGATAGTGGCGTGATACTGCGAACGGAGATTGAAAGAGGCTATACGTTTGCCGTTACACTCCGGACGCGTGACGGCAATACGGCGAGAGATGAGGTGGTCGGAGTTCTCCTTGCTGGAGAAACTATAGTTCTTGATCGTTCCAAGCAGGCGCAGCGAGGCCAGATGCTGCTTGTCGGTGAGCACCCGAATAATATCCCCATTGCCGAATGTCGTTTGGTCGCTGATCAATTCGTCGGTACCATTCGGACGAATGACCCGACTTACCACCATCTTGATCGGACAAATTTGTTGTAATTGACTGACATTCAGTGTCTCTATCTGCGGGTTTTGGAGGGTAATATCCACGCAAACTGGTTTTTCATCGTCCTCTTTGTTGTCGGTTTCCGCTTTCAGGCGTGCTTCCTCTTGCGGTATCTTGATGCGTAGGCATAGACGGATAATCTCGAAAGCCAATATCGTACCGACTATACTGAGCGGATATGCCACGGCATAACCCGTTGCTACATTGGGCGTTACATAGCCAAGTACATCACTGCATGCCTGCTGCACAGCCGCCAAAGCAGGGGTACTCGCTACGGCACCCGACAGGACACCAGCGAGAGTATCCATACCCAAATCGGTAGAATAGTAGAGACATATAGTACAGAGACAGCCGAGAAGGACAAATGCTGTGGCTAACAGGTTGAGTTTCAGTCCTCCACGCTTGAACGGCGAGAAAGAAGGACCTACCTGCAAACCGATAGAATAGACAAAGAGTATCAATCCAAAATCGTTGGCAAAATGCGCCACATCGGGTTTGATATGAATTCCAAATGCCGATACTGCAATACCGACAAACAACACCCATGTAACTCCCAACGAGAAATGTCCGATACGGGCATGCTCGCCAAGCCACAAACCCAATGTAATCACAAGTGTCAGCACCAAAATTGATTGGGTGATGGTTGGAGTGAACAGAAGTTGTTCTATTGCATGCATAATTTGTATAGAAACGTTAATTATTGTGTAATTAGACGTTCATTTCTATGAACATATAATTGATTTTATTTCTCACTTTCCAAGATACGAAGCATTCGGATAAGGGCGCGTGTGCAGGCACGGTCGGTAATCTGCTCACGCAGTTTGCCAAGGTGGAAACATTCGGCAGTAGTGCCGTCAGGCGTTGCCCACGCAATCCAGACAGTACCTACCGGTTTCTCTACCGTACCTCCGCATGGACCGGCAATGCCGCTGGTAGCCATAGCATAATCGGTCTTGCATAACCGGCGAACTCCTTCTGCCATCTCGCATACCACCTGTTCGCTCACTGCACCGTAGGTGTCCAGATTGGACTGGCTGACACCTAAAACGTTGTGTTTCACACTGTTATCGTATGCCACGACCGACCCATAATAGAAAGCCGAACTGCCCGAATGCTTATTGAGTAAAGCGGCGAGTTTGCCGCCCGTGCAAGACTCGGCGGTGGAGATCGTCTGATGACGCGTTTTGAGTATTTCGCCCAGATGCACCTCAAGAGGTATATCATCGGCTTCGACAATGTAGTTGTGTGCCAAAGCAATGAGTTGCCGCAACTGTGCCTCCACATCCTCCGCCGTTGCCTCACCATACGAACTCAAACGCAGACGGATCGTACCATCCTTGGGCAAATAGGCGAGGTGTATGGTCTGTGGGAGAGCATTTTCCCACGGCTCGAGCAGGATAGCCAGAGCGGATTCTGAAATTCCGGAAACGAGAATGGTGCGGTGAATAATGTTGCCTTGCGGGTGCAGTTGGCGCAAGATATAGGGCATTATCTGTTCATTCATCGCAATCTTCATCTCGTAAGGCACACCCGGCATAGCAAAAAGCATTTTTTCTCCTTTGCGGAATACCATCAGCGGAGCACTCCCTACCCGATTGGGCAGTATCTCCGCCGCCTGCGGCACAAGCCACTGGGTAGCGGTCAGACGATTGAGTACATCGGGACGCTCGCGATACAAATCATATATATGTTCGCGCACGTGAGCGTCTTCCACCAAACCGGTACCAAAATACTCGCATAGTACGTGTTTGGTTATATCGTCCTTGGTAGGACCCAGACCGCCTGTTGTCAGAACAATATCTGCATATTCAAACGCCTCGTCAAGGGCGGTGAGGATATGCCGGCGGTCGTCATGAATAGAGGTTATCTGATAGAGCGAGATGCCGTTCTCGTTCAGCCTTTCTGCCATCCAGGCGGAATTGGTATCCACCACCTGACCGATCAGCAGTTCATCTCCGATAGTTATTATTTCTGCGCGCATTGTTTTTTCCATTCTGTTGCGGTTATACATAATTCATCATACCATTCCTGCCCAAAACGGCGGACAAGTGGTTCTTTAAGAAACTGATAGATAGGCAGATGCATCTTCTTTCCTAATTGGCGGGCGCAATGGCATATGTCCCAGCGGTGGTATTCCAATCCGACCATATCCCCCACTTTCGACAAGCGGATCGGATAAAGGTGGCAGGAGATGGGTTTCTTAAAATCAATACGCCCGGCATTGTAAGCCTTCTCTATAAGACAATAGCACCAACCATTGTGGTCAGTGCGGGCAAAAACACAGTCTTTACCATTGACGATTGAGGTAACACGATCGCCGGTTGGATCATTGTAAGCAATGCCCTGCTCGGAGACCACTGCCCGTGCCTCTTTGGTCATATCTGGCAGCAAAGCAGGCAGTATCTCGTTGATTTTCTGCTCTTCTTCTGGCTCTATGGGCGCACCTGCATCGCCTTCTATACAGCAACAACCACGGCAAGTATTCAGGTCGCAACAAAAATCTTTCTCCAATATATCCAAACTGACCAATGTATTTTGTATCAAAAACATTCTGTTTCTTTTTTGGGGTTGCAAAGGTACTGCTTTTTTCTGATTTGTGCAAGATGAATTTTGCACATCCCGCATAGTCAAACGTATCCACTCTTTACAAGGACATATTCTCCTTCCGTTACCAACTACGGTAGATACACGGTAGATACACGGTAGATAATACCGTCTTTGCCGATGTTTACACAGGAGTTGGCACCTGCCTTCTGCCGGGGACGCGGACACTACGGATTCCCTTCAAGCCATAGGCGAAATAGGGTGTCACACCTCGTCCGCAGTCGATTTGGCACAAACCGTATCTCGTATGGGAGACGTGAAGCGTAAGGCAGGTGCGCATCGCGCACTGAGTGCCGTAGCGACACGAAGCCCTGTGGGTTGAGTAGAACTACTTATCGGCTCGCGTCGTTAAGTTACGAATAACATTTTTTATATGCCTATTGTGTAATCCGATAATTTTATGTAATTTTGCCCTACAAAAAAAACTTACTTCTATGTATGCTGATATTAAATGGTATGAATACCTGTCCGAAGATCGCGAACGCAGATCTCTTTTCACCTTTAATCGTTATTCGCACCCGAATGTGTCGTACGATATTTCCCCCGACTACCGTAATGATTTTGAAAGCGATTTCGGGCGGGTAGTATTCAGCAATGCCGCACGGCGTATGCATGACAAAACCCAGGTATTCCCTCTCACCAATGGCGACTCTGTCCATACACGCCTCACCCACTCTATGGAAGTGATGAGTGTGGCAGACTCGCTGTGTATAGGCGTATGCCGGACACCGGATTTCAGACATCTGTATCATTATGACGACCGTGATTTGGAACGCGAAATATCCGCCATTGTAAAAACTGCTGCCTTTGTACACGACATAGGCAACCCGCCTTTCGGACATTGCGGTGAAGCCATTATACAAGACTATTTCAAGCACAAAGGAGCGCATTGGTTGGAAGGAGTATCGGAACTGCAGCGGCTCGATTTTACCCAATTTGACGGCAATGCACAGGGATACCGTATCCTGACAAAAATGCCTTATCTCAACGATTTATATGGTCTGAACCTTACCTACTCCACCCTTGCGGCATACTTGAAATATCCGAACACAGGGAGCAAAGTCCAAGAAGGCAACGTGGCAATACACAAACACGGGGTTTTCACTTCCGAGCAAACGATTTTGGAGCATACCGCATCACATTGTCATCTCTACCACGAAGACGGCACCATCAAACGGCACCCGCTGGCATTCCTCGTGGAAGCGGCAGATACTATCTGCTATCGCGTGATGGACTTGGAAGACGGAATTTCCAAACAATTGGTCAGCATAGAGCAGACTCTTTCCTACTTGGCAGACAGCCTGCATTGTTCCGTTGAGGAGATTGTCAAAATGCTGCACTTGGAAAAACATTACAATTATGGCAACTACACACACGAGAAGATGGTCGTTGATTTGCGCGTGGCACTGATGAACTACCTAACCCATATTGCCAGACAAACTTTTATAGAGCATTTGGAAGAAATAGACCTTGGCACATATGGCAAAGAACTATTAGAAGACAACCCGCTATGCAATGCATTGGGTATCTTTGAATTGGAGTACATATTCCGTACTGCGGAAATTGCCCGTGCCGAAATGACTGGAGTCACCGTCCTAACCGGTATATTGGACAAGACCCTGCATCTGCTTATCGACAAGCAAGACTGGCGTATAGAAAAACTGATTTCCGCCTCTATGCAGCGTTTGGCTGTGGCAGAATACAAAGCACAACACCTTGAGATTCCTGCGGATAGCACCATTGACATTCTACACATCGACCGCTATCACCAACTGCGATTAGTAGTCGATTGGGTGGCAGGTATGACCGACAAATACGCCCTCGAAACATATCGTTTCCTATGTGGAATATAGCGGAACAATAACAACATTCGCCATACAAAAAAACACCTGTCGTTTATTCCGGCAGGTGTTTTTGTATCCACCCCACTAGGGCATACGCCAACGGAGTGGAACAGCAGATTTCAATCAGCACTTTGGCAAGCACTTGGAAAACAATCATCGTCATCACCTGAGTAAAGGACACAACACCGATAAAAGCAATACATACAAAGATAGTGGTATCTAATACATAGCCCACTATCGAACTGCTAATAGTGCGTGTCCACATAGGTCCGCCTATGTGTTCTTTCAGCCGGCTCATTACCCACGCATTAGTAGTCTCACCCGCCAGGAAAGCACACACCGATGCACACATTATGCGCGGCACAAAAACAAAGATTTGACGGTATGCCTCTTGCATATACGCAGTCTCTGCAGGCACTGGCACCAGGGTTCCAATCCACGCAAAGAGCGTAAAAAGTATTTGGCAGCAGAAAGTAAGCAATATCAACCTTCGGGCTGTGCGGAAACCCCATACCTCGGTTACCACTTCACCCAACATATATGTAATGGGAAAAATGATTGTTCCCGCATCAAAGATACTCAAATCACCTATACGGATGATTTGAGTAGCCATCACGTTGGCGGTCAGGTAGCCTGTAACCATCACGGCGGCAATGGCTACTAACATATTGCTTTTGCTGTATTTCATAAATAGGGATTATACTGTTTCTCCCGCCCGATGGTGGTGGGATAGCCGTGTCCCGGATAGACAATCGTATCGTTAGGCAGTTGCTTGAGTTTATCAAGCGAATGAATCAACGTAGGCATATCTCCGCCAGCGAGGTCGGTACGCCCGATAGAATCTTTGAAAAGGGTATCGCCGGTAAAGACACAGCCTTGCGCCCGCCAATAGTAACACACGCTATCTTCCTTATGCCCGGGAGTATGCAGCACCTCAATTCCATCAAAATTAGGTATCTGTAATGCACCTTCAGGCGGACAGATAATCGGTTCTACACCATACATACGTTGCATAAAATTTACCCCGCATATATGGTCGGGATGTGTATGCGTAATGAGCAAGGCTATAGGCGAAAGACTCTCTTTGGTTAGAAAATCAGCCATTCGCTTTTCTTCCGCCTCGCCGTACATACCCGCATCTACCAGCAGAGCCTTATGGTTCTGCTTCTGCTCGTCCCATACCACATAGGTACATTCGCGATAGGGATTGAAATAGAAAGGTTTGATTGTCATTGGTTTATAAAGACCGACACATTCGGGCTATTAATAAAGACCGACACATTCGGGTTATTAGGGATTAAATGATGGCAAAACAGGGCAACCTATAAGGGATCACCTATCAATCACCTATACATTATTAGGTGAAGATATACAGGCTACATAGGTAAGTAGATGACTTGCTTGGTTTCAAACCAGTCGCCTGCAAAGAGTTGGCTAATAGGCGTAACCTCCACACGTTTTTGGAACGGACGCAACTCATCGGTCAAATCGCCACCCTTGAGAACCAACAAACCATTTGGTACGGCATTCCGTTGTGTACGACTGATATTCTTCTGCACCAATTTGACCAAATCGGGCAAAGGCATTACAGCACGCGATACGACAAAATCGAACTTGCCCTTCTCCTCCTCAGCACGCTCTTGGATACAGCGTACATTGGTCAGTCCTATCGCATTGGAAACATTCTGCGCCACACGCACTTTCTTGCCTATCGAGTCAATCAATGTAAATTCGCATTCGGGAAACAGTATGGCCAATGGTACCCCGGGAAAACCGCCCCCCGTGCCAACATCCAACATCTTGCTCTGCGGCTGAAAAGGCAGTACCTTGGCTATTGCCAGCGAGTGCAGAATATGGTGTTCATACAGATTATCGATATCCTTCCGGGAGATGACATTGATCTTACTGTTCCATTCACGATAAAGCGCGTCAAGTGCAGCAAACTGCTGCTCCTGACGCGCTGTCAGCGAAAAGTATTGACGGATAAGTTCCATCGAGAAAATTTGTAAATTTATAAATTTTCTTAGTCTTCTGCCATATTGGTGAAGACATTCTGCACGTCTTCATCCTCTTCAATACGGTCAATGAGTTTCTGAACGGACTCTTTCTCCTCGTCAGTGAGGGTTTTGTAGTCATTCGGAATACGCACGAACTCGCAACTCTGGATCTCGAAACCATTGTCCTCAAGATACTTTTGGATCTGCGAATACTGGTTGAAATCACCATAGATAATGATGTTTCCATCCTCGTCGTTACCGAGTTCCTCTACACCAAAATCAATCAATTCGAGTTCGAGTTCGTCCAAATCCACCCCTTCTTTCGGGCTAACTGTAAAGCATGCCTTGCGGTCGAAAAGGAACTGCAGACAGCCTTGCGTGCCAAGCGTTCCGCCATGTTTGGTGAAATACGAACGGATATTGGCAACCGTACGCATATTATTATCGGTAGCCGTCTCGATAAAGATAGCCACGCCATGTGGACCATATCCTTCATAATTGATTTCCTTATATCCCTCCGACGACTTATCGGTGGCCTTTTTGATAGCACGATCAATGTTTTCCTTGGGCATATTCTCACGCTTGCACTGCTGGATCAGTGTACGTAAACGTGGGTTGCTATCGGGATCCGGACCGCCCTCACGAGCAGCAATGGTGATTTCTTTACCGAGTTTAGTGAATGTACGAGCCATATGACCCCACCGTTTCAATTTGGTTGCTTTGCGATATTCAAATGCGCGTCCCATATTTTTAGTTTATTAGTTTATTTTTGTTTATGCGTAGTTTAGTTGATTTATTGGTTTTGCACTGTATCCAACGGCAGTGCCTGAATGGTGTCCTGCTTGGGCAGTAAAGTAGAATCGGCGTGATCGAGAATAGTCTCGTAAGTAATCTCCTCAAATGTGATATTAAACTCCACGCGGCGGTTCAATGCACGCCCTTTGGCAGTCTTGTTGTCGGCAATAGGCACTTCCATACCATAGCCGTGGGCTGTCATACGCTCTGCGGGAACACCTTTCTTCACTAGATAGTCCATCACTGCGTGTGCACGTTTGTTGCTCAGATTCTTGTTAAAGTCCGCTTTTCCCACATTATCGGTATGCCCTTGCACCTCAATCATAAAGGTCGGGTTATCAATAAAGGTTTTGGCAATTTGATCCAGCAGCGGATAAGAAGCCTTCTTGATATTTGCTTTTCCGTTCTCAAATCGGATACCCTGCATCGCTTTCTTAAGCAGGTTGCGCACCTCGCGTTTTACCTCAGGACACCCCTTGTTGTATTTAGGACCTGCCACCGTCGGGCACTCATCTTTCCAATCGGGAACCCCATCACCGTCAGTATCTATCTCACAACCATTCTCGTCCACAAAGCCCTTTGCCTCGGCAGGCGTATTGGGACATTCGTCCAGATAATCGGGAACTCCATCGCCATCAGTATCTATCGGACACCCCTTTTCGTCCACCATACCATACGCTGCCTCCGGGGTGTCGGGACATTCGTCGAGATAGTCGGGTACACCATCCCCGTCGGTATCCAGCAAGCAGCCTTTCTCATCAATATAGCCCTGTGCTTCTATAGGTGTACCGGGACATTCATCGCGCCAATCAGGTATTCCGTCTCCATCGGAGTCAATCTCACACCCTTTCTCATCCACCATACCGAAAGCACCGGCGGGAGTGTTGGAACATTCATCCAAATAATCGGGGACACCGTCGCCGTCGGAATCTATCGGGCAACCGACGCTATCCACCAATCCATAAGCCGCTTCGGGCGTACCCGGGCAGCGGTCAAGGTAGTCGGGGACACCATCACCATCGGAGTCTATCGGGCATCCGAGCACATCCACCTGTACATTCTTGGGCGTATTAGGACACATATCCAACCGGTCATAGATACCATCTTTGTCGGTGTCTTTCTTGCTCTTGTTGGTTCCCCATACAATGCTGATGCCCATTGCCAGATTAACCCCCTTTGTCCGGTAAGGGATGGGGCAATGCATCGTTTTGCCATTCTCTTTCTCTATATCATAATAGGCATACGAAGTGGGGATATAATCCATTGCCAATGTCAGGTTAATGCCATCGTAGGGCATAAAACTGAGTCCTGCACCGATATTGCTATACTTGCCATTGTTCACCAAAGAATAACTCAATGCAAGGTTGAACCAGTTGCACGGGCGCAAAGCCGCACCGAGTGTAACTTCCTCATAAACATAGCGATTATAGAAGCGCGTCTTTGACAGCACGCCTACGCCTATACGATTATCCCAGAAATTGGCGTCAATACCTATATTGAGTTTGGCACTCAGCATACGGGCAAACCCGGTACCTGCCATAGTAGCGGTCGTACCCTCAACTATTCCGATCAGATTGTTTTGCACATCATGGAGCAGACTATCCGAGTCAAACTTTCCGTCCACTACATAGTGGTCGTACGTAAAATCTCCGACACCTGTAAAGGTGGTATCAACTGTGCAATTATAGCGGCGTCCGCCATTCCAATAGATAAATCCGAGATCATTTACAGCGGCAGTAATCTGCAGTTGCTCAATGGGTTTGTATGTAAAACCGAGATCAAAAGCCGCACCATAACCGCTCGAGGTGAGCAATGATTTAACCAGAGCCTTTGTATCATCAGTATTAACCAGTTCGTCTTTATTGAAATCGGACCAAGTATCTTTGTTTATTTCCTGCGGAACGGCATTCCAATTGATAGGAGCCGCAACCATCAGATTGCTCGTACCATGTATGCGCCACTCTGTGGCCGAAGCATCGATACCGAGATTGGAATTAGCCATACCTGCATACATCGTTCCGAGCAGCACTTTCAGTTTTCCGCCGACCGTCCATTGGTCATTGATGCGATGCGAATAGCCAAATCCGATTTCTGTATATAGCGTGGCAGTCAAACCTAACTTATTGAGATTGATATAGTTGATTCCGCCATTCAGGTCCTGCATACCTCCGCCCAGCGCAAAGCCGAACAGGTCGTAAGGTAATGCGACACCACCGTCGGCACGCTCCATAATATTGAAATGGAAATACCCTTTTTCGTTCTTTGTACGGAAACCGAAACTCAGCAAATCGGCAGTAACATCACCATCAAAAAGCGTAACCTTACGGAATGTACGCAGCAATGCCGCCTTATCGCCATTGGGGTGTAGAGCCGTAATAGTCTGCCCTGTCAGCGGGTCTATATAAATCAAATCACTCATAGTGAGGGAGTTATTTCCCACCCACATACTTGTATAGCCCAGAGGAGTAAAATTGATATACCCGTTGCTTACCGGCTGAAAAGCAGGGTTTACCAAGTGGCGCATAGGCGCATTTTCCAAAAAATAAAGCGTCGTTACCTGTTGCGCTTGTACGCTGACAGCACCCGTAAGGAGAGCCGCTACCATCAAATTACGAAATACGTTTCTCATTGGTCAGTTCTCCTTATTTATTATTTATATTACCTAAATCAAAAACAGCATCCACTTTGGCACTCAAACCTAATTGTATCTTGAGTTTGTTATCCTCTGCTATTCGCATATTGAAACCTCCGTTCCGATAAGCACTCTGCAATGACCCGTCATCTATGCTTGCCGTATAAACAATGCTTTTAATCTTGCTAAACGTATCAAAATGCCTCTTGTCAATCGACAGGATTTCAACCTGTTCACTCGCTGTAGGAATAGCCGAACCACCTTCAAAACGATATGACGGAGCCGTGATACGAATGGTATCGGAAGATGTCAAACGATAGATCTTTGTGGGGTCATCCGGTTCGGTAATCACATTTCCGTCCTCGTCCAACGCATAGAACACACCTTGAATATCCAACGGAATGGAGTTGGTTATCTTCATAATGAGTTTCAGGTCGCTTGTTTTGACAGTATCAATCATTTCCACCGATGCCAACAACGAATCCAAGGTATATCGACTGATGTCTATATCCTTTATGGTATCACTATACTCAATCCCCACCCCTTCATTAAAAATAAACGGCAATGTTGCGACAGCGTCCACATAGATACCCGTATTGGGCGTGATACGTATCTGTGGTGTGTACTGGCGATTGAAATCGATAGAAAATTTATAACCGAATATATCCGGACGGATGGCAAACAACCGGTCAATACGCCCGAAAGCCTCTGTATTGTCGAAACGCACGTGCATAGTAGCAGAATCGCCTATTGCACTTGTCAGCGGCAAACACTCATCGGGCGTAAAATCGCGATAAAGCGTCTGGTTGCCATTGAAAGTGGCATATCGTTTCTGCGATTTGTCCTCGGTCTCCACAAACAGATAATCCCCATGCATCATCAATGCACCAGCCACTTGGGTGGTAATCTGCATATCGACGACCGGTTCAGCAAACGGCAGTTTGGCTTTCTTGAGTTGCGTCCACGCAGCCCACTCTTTGGCTATGCTCACCGTATCCTCGTCATACATATCGCTTGAGGGAGTAAACATACCCCATATAGCCGCATAGTCGATAAACTGCACACCCAAATGATACTCAAATGCCGCATCATCGGCTATGGTTACCTTTCCGGCAGATGTAGGTACCGTAAAATTGAAATAGATGACAAAATCGCAGGTATCTATTACATTGCCGAAATACGCCTCCGGCGTGGAGGGCGTTCTGTTTTTCATCAAGTTGACTGTAAACTCCGTTACCTGAATAGGTATATCCTGACTATATCCGTATCCGTCGCCTTTGGAATACACCACCACATTTTTGCCCTGCGGGCGGGAAAAAGCACTGCCCAAATCAATGCTCACGCTATTGATCCACTCCCATTTGAGCGGCAGGTTCTTGGGTACAATAGTGCTGATAAAATTCGCATTCTTTATCAATGCGCTATCCAAACGCTCGTTATTCTCATCATTATTGATACCTTTCAATTTCAACGTAAGGGGGAACGCCAGCGTAATCTCTTTGTTATCATCACCCGTAATCTGATGATTGTCAAGTTCCTGATTTTCCCGCAACTTGTCATATACATTCATTGTAAGCGTTTTCTCCGAAACATACTGACTCAAATCTACTTGGTGGAACTTTCTATCTATACTGAAGGTGTCTTTGAATGTCAGGATTCCCTTATTGTCAAGCGAATCCACATAGATATTCGGCACTTGCCCATCGGCAAGAAAATCGCCGATAGTAGCACTCATCGAACCTACCGGCAGAGCGATACCCATATTCAACTCGGCGGCTGTACTGATGTTTTTCAAGTCCACATCCGCTTTGCAACCACTCATAACCAGACCGGTATAGCCTGCTATGACAAAGAATAGATGTCTTGCTTTCATTGTGAATTTAGTTTTATACGTACAAAATAGCGCACAAAGGTACACTTTTTTTTTTACATACACAAGCCTACTACAAAAAACAACAGGGCAACCGCATCAAAATAATAATGGAACAATGTAAAAACAGTGCAATCGTCATCAAAATAACATTCAAGTGCTATCAAAAAGACATATTGAAACATAATATATGGTTCGGCAAAGCCGATAACGACGCGAGACGCGTCGTCTCCCAAGTGCGTAGCATCATTATACAGTTTGTGCCAAACTGACCGCGGACGAGGAGAGCACCCCGCAGGGTGTCCGCGTCCCCTGTGGAACTTGGTGCCAACTCCCGGGTAAACACCGAAAAAAACGGCTTAATCACATATGAATCACATATGAATCACATACGAATCACATACGAATCACATAGACTTTCTACATACAAGTAAGGATATAAGAATGGTACACTTTCTTTGATTTTTCTTACTATTTACGGCATAAAAAATAAAAAAAATAAAAAAAAATAGTAAAAATTTTGGTGTATAAATTAAAAGCACTATCTTTGCGTTTGAATATCTACACTAATTGGGACGATAGAAAAATTACGGCAGGGGCAATTGTAATACACAAAGCCTTATCGTTGAATCTATGTAAAAAATATAACAGCGATATATCACATTAAAAGTTGCGCTTGACACGAATTAGAGTAAAATGTTATGAAGAAAATGTTTGCAATGATTGTGGTAATGTTGCTGACTTGCTCGATGGTGTCTGCCAAAAAGGTTGTGCGGTAAAATAGTAAAGACAAAATCAGGAATACATAGTGAGACATACTATTGACGAAGTAAGAGACATTCTGTATGGCGGCAAACAACTGACCATAACAGATGCAGAATATCAGACCGTAAACGAGAGTTACACGTTCCTCAAACGCTTTGCAGAGGACAAGGTCATCTATGGTATCAATACCGGCTTCGGACCGATGGCGCAGTGGCGCGTGGACGACCGGTATCTGAAGGACCTGCAATACAACATCATACGCAGCCACTCCACAGGGGCGGGCGAACTGCTGGAAGACCGCTATGTGCGGGCGGCTATGATAGCACGGTTGGGGTCGTTTTTGCAAGGCAAGAGCGGTATCCATACCGAGGTGATAGACTTGCTGACGGCATTCATCAACCGGAGTATCATACCGTTTGTACCCAAGCACGGCAGCGTGGGGGCAAGCGGCGACTTGGTGCAGTTGGCGCATATCGCATTGTGCCTGATAGGCGAAGGCAAAGTGCACTACAGGGGCGAATGGCGCAAGACCGGCGAGGTGCTGCAGGAATGTGGGCTGGAGCCTATCCATATCCATATACGCGAGGGGCTGAGTGCCACCAACGGAACGTCGGTGATGACGGGGATAGGTATGGTGAACCAGTTTGATGCGGAGAACCTGCTGCGCATGGCAGTACTGACAAGCGTATGGATGAATGAGGTGGCATCATCGTTTGACGACCTGATGGCTGCCCCGCTCAACGAGTACCGCCGCCACGCAGGTCAGATATACATCGCGGAGGAGATGCGCCGTATTGCCGCAGGGAGCAAGTGTTTGCAGAAGCGCGAACACGAACTGTATGACAATGGGCATAGCGGAGAAAGGGTGTTTGAACACAAAGTGCAGGCATACTATAGTCTGCGCTGTACACCGCAGATATTAGGTCCGATATATGAGACATTGCAAAACAGCCGCCGCGTACTGGAGGAGGAACTGAATGCCGCCAGCGACAATCCGATAGTGGACCCGACTACCGAGAATGTGTATCACGGCGGGAACTTCCACGGGGATTATATCTCATTGGAGGAAGACAAGGTGAAGATAGCCTTGGTGCGCCTGACCATGACGGCAGAGCGGCAACTGAACTACCTGTTCCACGACCGTATCAACGGTATCCTACCGCCGTTCCTCAACAAAGGTGTACTGGGACTGAACTACGGCATGCAGGCGTGCCAGTTTACCGCTACGAGTACGACGGCGGAGAGCCAGACACTGGCAATGCCCAACTATGTACATTCGATACCCAACAACAACGACAACCAGGACATCGTATCGATGGGTACCAACACCGCCGAACTGTGCAAACAGGTGATAGACAACGCTTATCAGGTGATGGCTATCCTGATGATGGCATTGGCGCAGGCGGTGGACTGCTTGGGCATAGCGGACAAGTTGGCACCCGCCACCCGTGCGGAGTACGATGCCATCCGCCGTCTTACCCCCACCATCGTGGAAGATACACCGTTCTATGAAGATATAGAAGCAATCATACAATACCTTAAAAACAAAGCATAAAGCATTATGAAAAGAAGTATTACTTTAGTGATTTGCGCCTTGTGTACATGGACGGCTATGGCACAAGACATCATCGTAACCAAAGATGCCAAACGCATTGAGGCAAAGATTCAAGAGGTTTCGAGTACGGAAATCAAGTATAAGAAGTTCACCTACCAGGACGGACCGGTGTTCGTACTGCCCATAGCGGATGTGAACTCTATCCTGTTTGAGAACGGAGACGTGCAGGTGTACCACCAAGAACCGGTCAAAGCACAAGACACCGACACAAATACGGACAAAGAAAGCGCAACGGCAAACAAATCCTCCCAACAAGACGACAATCAAGTGGGCTTAATAGAAAAACAGGACGATTATTATTACCTGAATACCGGCACAGGAACCACCCGTATGGATGAGCAGGCGTATCTGCGGTTTATACAGAACAACTGCCCCGAAGCATGGCAACGTTACCTGCAAGGCAACAAGTTGTGGAAAGCCGGTTGGGGACTCCTTGGCGCAGGTATCGGCATTGAGATGCTGATAGGTGTGCCGCTTTATTGCGCAGGATATGCCGACCTCTATGCGGATGCATACTATGGCGGCTACTACAGCAACTCCGCTTATGCCCTGTGGGCTTCCGGTGCTGCCTTTATCACTATCGGCTCTCTTATGGAGGCAGGCTCTATTCCTTTGTTGATAGTGGGCGGCATCAGGCGTAATAATACGCATGAGGTGTACAATGCCAGTTGCGCCAAACCCAATACGGTTTCTTTGAATTTGCAAAGCAGTGCCAATGGTATTGGTTTGGCACTTAAATTCTAATGTATGGGGACAGAGAAGTATGCCTTGGTAACAGGCGGTAGCCGCGGTATAGGTCGCGCTATTGCCGAGCGTCTGGCGCACGACGGATACATAGTGGTTATCAATTACCTGAGCAACACACAGGCAGCCGAAGAGACACTGCAGCATATAGAAGCGGCAGGCGGCAAGGCGGAGTTGCTGCCCTATGATGTATCCGATGCGGAAGCCACACGCTCTGCTTTGCAGAGTTGGGAAGAGAAACACGAGGACGCTCACTTCGATGTACTCGTAAACAATGCGGGCATTCGGCGTGACAACCTGCTGGTATTCATGGACGGCAAGGAGTGGCATGATGTGATGACAACCAACTTGGACAGTTTCTATTACCAGACACACTACGTGCTGCAGGGTATGCTGCGTGCACGCCACGGGCGGATAGTGAATATCTCCTCTATATCGGGTGTATCGGGGTTGGCAGGACAGGTGAACTACTCTGCCGCCAAAGCCGCACTGATAGGTGCTACCAAGGCACTATCCAAAGAAGTGGCGGCACGCAAAGTAACGGTGAACGCCGTGGCTCCCGGGTTCATAGCCACAGACATGACTGCCGACTTGGACGAGGCGGCACTGAAGAAGACCATACCCATGGGACGCTTCGGCACGGCAGAAGAGGTAGCGGCATTGGTCAGTTTTCTGGTCAGCGAAGAGGCAGCATATATCACAGGACAGGTAATCAATATAGCGGGAGGAATAGGATGAGGCGTGTGGTGATAACCGGCATGGGGATATGGTCCTGTATCGGCAAGGGGAAAGAGGAGGTAACCGCTGCACTTCGTGCGGGCAAATCCGGTATCGGTATAGACGAACGGCGTACGGAGTATGGGTTCCGCTCGCCCTTGACAGGTATTGTGGCACGTCCGGAACTGAAAGCACTGCTCCACCGCCGTCTGCGTATGGGTATGAGCGAAGAGGCGGAATACGCCTACATGGCTTCCCGCGAAGCGTTTGAGCAAGCAGGGATAGACGAACAATATCTTATGGATAATGAAGTGGGCGTCATCTTCGGCAATGACAGCACGGCAGGGGCTACGGTGGAGGTACACGAGACTATGAAGCGTACGGGCGACTCCGCACAAGTAGGTTCGGGACTCATCTTCCAATCGATGAACTCCACCGTAAGTATGAATATGAGTACCATATTCCATCTGCGCGGGATAAACCTGACCGTATCTGCGGCATGTGCCAGTGGCAGTCACTCTATCGGTATGGGGTATATGTTTATCCGACAGGGACTGCAGGATATGGTACTGGTAGGTGGAGCGCAAGAGGTGAACGAGTTCTCTATGGCGGCTTTTGATGCGCTGGGTACGTTCTCCGTACGCACTGCCGACCCGAGCAAAGCCTCACGCCCTTTCGACAAAGACCGAGACGGATTAGTACCGAGCGGCGGAGCCGCGGCACTGGTACTGGAAGACTACGACCATGCCATAGCACGCGGAGCCGATATTATCGGTGAAGTCATCGGATACGGCTTCAGCAGCAATGGCGGAGCCATCTCACAACCTTCGGCAACGGGCAGCATTGTCGCTATGCAGCGGGCATTGGCGGACGCCGGACTTACTCCGCAGGACATTGATTATGTGAATGCACACGCCACGTCCACACCGCAAGGCGATGACATGGAGGCGGAAGCACTCACCCGTTTGTTCGGCAACTCAAAGGCATGGATATCCAGTACCAAATCGATGACAGGACACGAGTGCTGGATGGCAGGTGCATCCGAGGCTGTCTATAGTCTGCTTATGATGCAGAACGGCTTTGTCGCTCCGAACATCAACCTGGAGAACGTAGCCGACAGTGCCGCCACACTCCGAATAGCACGGCAAACCGTATTTACCGAAGTCCATACGGTGCTCAGCAACTCGTTTGGCTTCGGAGGAACCAACTCAGCAATCATACTATGCAACTCTTTGAAGAACTAAGACAGAATTACAGCCGTGAGCAATACTCCGCACGCGAGGCGCAGGCTCTGGCACATATCTACAGTTGGGGTCCCGTGGTCTTTCAGGTGGCGCGTCTGCTACGCAAGTACGGCATACTGCGTCTGCTGAGCGATGCCGGTGGCAACGGACTGACACAGGCGCAGATTGCGCAGCAGACAGGACTGAGCGACTATGCAGCCAAATGTCTGCTGGAAGCCGCACTCACTATGCATGCGGTGCTAATCAATCCCGATACCGACCACTACACCTTGGCAAAGACGGGGTGGTTTCTGCTCAATGACGACCTGATAGGTGTGGATATCAATTTCAACCACGATGTCAACTACGAAGGGTGGTTCGTATTGGACAAAGCCTTGGAAGAGGGACGTCCCGCCGGACTGGAGCATTTCGGTAACTGGCACACTATCTACGAGGGCTTGTCCAGTCTGCCTGCGCAGGTACAGAAATCGTGGTTCGGCTTCGACCACTACTACAGCGACCATTCGTTTGATGAAGCAGTGGAGATAATCTTCCGCAACGGCAGGAAGCATATCTTGGACGTAGGCGGCAACACCGGTAAGTTTGCCCGTTTTGTCACTGAGCATCAGCCTGAAGCGGAGGTTACAATATGTGATTTGCCTCAGCAGATAGAGATGATGCGCACCCAAACGAAAGGGCATATCGGCGAGGCACGTATCCACGGTTATGGTATGGATCTGCTGAACGAAGACGCTGCTTTCCCAACCAAGGAACACTACGACGTGATATGGATGTCGCAGTTCCTGGACTGCTTTGCCGAAGCGGAGATAGTCAGCATACTCAAGCGTGCCGCACGCATAATGGACGACACCAACCGGCTCTATATTATGGAGACACTATGGGACAGACAGAAATATACGCCTGCGGCATTCTGCCTGACTATGACCTCGCTCTACTTCACGGCACTGGCTAACGGCAACAGCAAGATGTATAACACCGATGATATGACACGCCTGATTCACGAGGCAGGCTTGGAGACAGAGTCCATACACGACCACCTCGGCACCGGCGGACACTCCATACTCATTTGCAAGAAAATATAACAACAGAATATGACCAATACAGAGATTAAAGAAAAAGTAAACGCTTTCCTTGTCGAAGAGTTTGAGATGGAAGCGGATGCATTAACGGAGACCGCCGATTTGCGTCAGGATTTGGGTATCGACAGTCTCGATTTCGTGGACATCATTGCCATCGTCAACCGCACCTTCGGTTTCAAACCTGAAGCAGCGGAAATGAAGCAGGTACGCACATTGGGTGACTTCTACACCTATATCGGACAGAAAGTGAACGCATAATAATACCCCGGGGAATGCCTAAAGACTGGAGTGGAAAGACCGGTGGTACGCGGCGCATGCAGCAAGGCTTGATAGTGCTGCTCCGTGTGGTACACCTGCCTGTGATATACGGTATCATGGGCGTGGTCATTCTCTTCTATATGCTTTTCCGGCACAGCACCTATATTGCCATCTATCACTATTTCCGGCACATACACGGAGACAATGTATGGCGTGCTTTCCTGCATACTTACATCAACTATTTCCATTTCGGACAGGTGATATTGGACCGCTTTGCGGCATGGGCGGGGCAGGAGTTCCGCTTCACTTTCGATAACGAAGAGCAATGTATGCAGGTCTTTCGGCAACAGGATGGGGCTATCGTGCTGTTCTCACACGTAGGCAACTTCGAGATAGCAGGCTACTATTTCCAGACGCACCAAAAGCGTATGAATATCGTGGCATACGGGGGAGACACCGCTACGGTGATGCAAAACCGTGTGAAGCAGTTGGGATTGAACAATATCGCTATCATTGCGCACAGCGATGATATGAGCCATATATTCAAAATCCATACGGCATTGGCCAATGGTGAGATTGTCTCTATGGCAGGCGACCGCGGATTAGGCAGTCTGAAGACTGTTTTCTGCCGTGTCCTCGGGCATACCGCCGAACTGCCGCAAGGACCGTTTCGCATAGCCGCTGCAGCAGGCAAAGAAATCATTGTGCTGTTCGTGATGAAAGAGCACAACTACGAATACCGTATCTATCACTTCCCGCTGCACGTGAACGCTCGTCTCAAACGCACGGAACAGGTACAGGACCTGGCACAGCAATATGCCGACTGCCTGACGGCTATCGCACAGAAATACCCTACCCAATGGTTTCACTTCTATGAATTTTGGAAACACTGACATACTGACCCTTATCCCGCAACGTCCGCCGTTTGTACTGGTGGACAGGCTTGTGGAGGCTACTCCGGACGAGGCACTGTCGGTCTGCTCGGTCAGTGGTCAGCACCCGCTGGTGTCCTGCGGCTGTCTGTCTGCTGCCGGACTGATGGAGAATATGGCACAGACGGCTGCCGCACATATAGGTGCCGTCAGCGAAGGAGAGGTGCGTATCGGCTTTATCGGGGCGGTCAGGAATATGCAGATATACTATCGCCCGCAAGAGGGAGAACAGATAACCACGCATATCCGTGTCGTACAGCGTGTGTTTGACATATCGTTGGTAGAAGCGGAAGTGCGGTGTGGCAAACAAGTATGCGCCCGCTGTGAACTGAAAATAGCACTGCAATGATTATCCGCCTGTCCGACCATATCATCTCCCCATTGGGTGAGGGAACACTTTCCAACTATCAGGCTGTCATAGCCGGTCGGTCGGCATTGCGTCTGCATACCGATATGTTTGCGTCCGTGGAACCGTTTATGGCAAGCCTGTTTCCGGAACGCCCTCATTTCACCGACCTGTGTATCCGCTCCGCCCAAGCGGCTGTCCGTGGTGCCGGCATTGATGCCGCCGCACCCGATGTGGTATTGATACTCTCCACCACCAAAGGGGACAACCTCGACTTGCTCACACCGGCGCATACCATAGCGCACGCATTAGGCTGCGTGAATCCTCCCGTGGTGGTCAGCAATGCCTGCACCTCCGGAGTGTGCGCACAGATTACAGCACAGCGGCTGCTGATGACAAAGCAATACCGGACGGCAATAGTCATCGGCTGTGATGTACAGACACGGTTTATTGTCAGCGGGTTCCAATCGTTCAAAGCCTTGTCGCAGGACGAGTGCCGACCGTTTGATGCCGCACGCAAAGGGCTCAACCTGGGTGAAGCCGCTGCCACGCTCATACTCCGATATACAGAGCAACCGCCTGCCAACAGTTGGGCGTTGGAAGCAGGCAGTATCCACAACGACGCCAACCATATATCGGGTCCCAGCCGCACGGCAGAGGGCAGTCTCCGCTGCTTGCAAGATGTGAAAGGCAATGCCGATGACCTGGCATTTGTGAGTGTACACGGCACGGGAACGCTTTATAACGACGACATGGAGTCCGTGGCTATCCAACGTGCGGGGTTGGGCAGCACACCCGTTACGGGACTCAAAGGCTACTACGGGCATACTATGGGTGCAGCAGGCGTATTGGAGACCCTGTTGGGAATGCAAGCGGTGGAACACAACACCATAGCGGGTGTACGCGGGTTCTCCACCCCCGGTACGAAAGAGGCGGTGAATATCTCCGCCCTGCACCGCCCTACGGCTAAACATTCATTTATCAAATTGCTAAGCGGCTTCGGGGGTGTCAATGCCGCTGTACGATGGACAAGACAATGAGAATAACAAGCAGCATAACCCTGACTCCGCAAAGCGGCAACCTGACCGACCTGTACAGGAAGTACGCGGGCGATTATCCCAAGTTCTTCAAGATGGACTTGCTCTCCCGTCTCGGATTCGTGGCTACCGAGATGGCTCTGCAGCAGGAAGAAGGTGCAGTGTCATCGGAGGACATACACGAGCACCGAGCCGTCATCTTTGCCAACCGCAGCGCGTCCATCCGGAACGACCGCGATTACGAGGCGACGATTCAGCCCGATGACTACTTCCCGTCGCCCGCCCTCTTTGTCTATACATTGCCCAATATCGTTACCGGAGAAATCGCTATCCGCCACAAGTATATGGGCGAGAGCAGTTTCTATATACTCGACGACGAGGCGCAACTGCTGCCTCTTGTCGAAACCGTTTTCCAAACCACCGACATCACCTCTGCCATCGTAGGCTGGGTGGAATGTCCGAACCAAGATGATTATATAGCAAAAATACAAATAGTATGGAAGAACTGAAAACACAACTCAAAGAACAAATCATTGAGGCACTCAATTTGGAAGGCATGACGCCTGCCGACATCGACGATGCCGCCCCACTGTTCGGTGAGGGTCTGGGTCTGGACTCCATTGACGCCCTCGAACTGATAGTGCTGATGGAGAAGCAATACGGTATCAAACTGTCCGACCCGAAACAGGGAAAAGAAGTATTCAAGTCGATTGACGTAATGGCGGACTATGTAGCCGCTAACCGCACCAAGTGATGAAAATTGCCATTACGGGTATAGGTATCGTGTCCGCCCTTGGCATTGGCGCGGAGGCTAACAAGCGGGAACTGCAGGCAGGTGTATCACATCTGCAGCCGGCACATATCCTGCCCACCTCGCACTATGAGTGGCATATTGGCGAAGTGCCTTATACCAATGCGCAATTGGCTGAGTTGGCAGGGCAATCCCCCGACGCTGCCCTGTCCCGCAATGTCCTGTTGGGTCTCATTGCGCTGCGCGAAGCGTTAGCCGACAGTAGCCTGTCCGAAGAAGACCTCGGTTCCATTCCGCTGGTCAACGGCACTACCGTCGGCGGTATGGATATTACCGAGCAGCACTATGCCGAGTGGCGGTATGGGCAATGGGACACCATAGAGCAACTCTATCAGCACGAAGCCGATATGACCTCCGCCATGCTGGCACACTGCTACGGACTGCAGGACTTCGTTACGGTCAGCACTGCCTGCTCTTCCGCGCTCAACGCGCTTATCCACGGGGCAGGTATCCTGCGTATCGGTGCTGCCAAACGGGTTGTCGTAGGCGGCACGGAAGCACTGACACGCTTCCACGTGAACGGCTTTGCGGCATTGGGTATTCTCTCACAGCATATCTGCCGTCCTTTCCAAGAAGACCGAGACGGTATCAACTTAGGCGAGGGAGCGGCATACCTGATGCTGGAAGACGCTGACGAGGCAGAAAGGCGCGGGGTGCATATCTATGGCTATATAGCAGGCTATGCCAACCGCTGCGATGCCTATCACCAGACCGCTTCTTCGCCCGACGGAGACGGGGCATACGACGCTATGACGCACGCCATAGATATGGCGGGTATTGCTCCCTCGAGTATCCCGTACGTCAACGCCCACGGCACTGCCACACCCAATAACGATGCCAGCGAGTGGCGTGCGATAGAGCGTGTGTTTGGCAACACGATGCCATGCGTAGAGTCCACCAAACCGCTTACGGGACATACCACATCCGCCAGCGGAAGTATAGAAGCCGTCTTCACGCTGTTCCGAATGGAGCAACGCCACTATCCATACACGATATGCAACGCCTTCGGCTTTGGCGGCAACGACAGCAGTATCGTGCTTGCACAAGAGCCTGCAGCACTTCCCGAACTGCCGTACGTTCCCGATGTTCAGGCTACGGAAACGGTAGAGAGCGACGGCACCTTGGATTACAAACCGTATATCCCCCTTATGCAGGCACGCCGCATGACGCCGATGCTCCGCCAACTGATAGTGGTGGCATCGGAAGCACTGCGGGAAGCCGGTGTCCGGTGTCCCGATGCCATCATTGTAGGTACACAGTGGGGCGGAATGATACCTACCGTCCACCTGCTGGAGCTACTGACCACGGCAGGCGAACACGACTTCTCGCCCGCACAGTTTATGAGTTCCACCCATAATGCCGCTGCGGGTACCCTTGCCCGACACTTCGGAGCCAAGGGCTATAACACCACCATTGCCGGTGCGGAGCCGATGGCAAACGCCCAAGCCGATGCCGTACTGCTGCTGGCAACCGGCGAGGCAAAGACCGTACTCTGCTGTGCTTTTGACGAGGTGGACGAACGTTGGCAAAGTCTGTTGGAGCATATCCATTACCCTGCCAAGAACGTGGCGCAAGCCTGTGTGTTGTATGTTTAGATTGTTGTGCCTGATATTGATACAGAGCCTCTGCCTGTGTGCCGGACAGATACAGATGAAGTTGGCACTGCGGGCTATGGGAGAGGTGTATTTCTCGTGGGCGTTTGTGCAGCACCAACTCACCAACTGGTGGTGGCTTGGCTGCGGCATCGGTTTCACGGCGGCAGGAGTGCTGTGGATGTATATCCTGAAACACTACCCCTTCTCCATTGCCTACCCGCTCTCCAGTATCACATACGTGTTCGGCATGATAGCGGCAATGCTCATCTTCCACGAACATATCGTGTGGACACAATGGTTGGGAATAGTGCTGATAATGGCAGGGTGCTTTTTTGTGGTGCATTGATGTTTTGAGGGTAGTATTGGGGTATTCTATCCCTTGCTCATCCCTTGCTTATCCCTTGCTGAATCACCCACTCAAGCCCCGACTTTTACCGAGTGAATACCGAGAGAATACCGAGAGAATGTCGGGTGGATACAAGAACGAAAAAAGAGATATATGATAGTAGCATTTATATTGTGTACGATTCTGAACCTCGAGGCGGACTTCCGTCAGGTGAAAGAGGTGAGAATGTTGCAGGAACCGCAGGTGAGTACGGGGCATGTGAGTTACAATGCGCCCGACAGGATGTGCTGGGAGTACCGGTCGCCCGATGCCTGCAAATGGGAGTTGGGCAGCCAATCCACCGCGCCGCAGGTGCAGCAGTTGCTGCAGTTTATCGTGAACACGATAGCGGGCGACTATCTGCACGACAACGCAGAGTTCTCTGTGAAACAAGAGGGAAACGTGTATCTGCTGATACCCAAGAAACGGGAACTGAAGCAACTGTTCCAGTCGGTACGGATTACGATGCACGAGACGATGAACGTGGCGGAGCGCGTGGTGCTGACCGAGAAGAACGGAGACAAGAGTACGATAACGTTCCACAACGTGGAGATACAGGAGGAGTGAGCATGTTGGTAGGAGATTTCTGTCAGGTCATAGCACAGGACGGGCTGCGCTTTACGGTGCGGCTGAACGCCGCGCACCCGATATACAAGGCGCATTTCCCCGATATGCCCGTTACCCCCGGGGCGTGCTTGGTGCAGATAGCCGAGGAACTGACGGGGCGGAAGATAGAGCGGATTACGAACCTGAAGTTTATGAAACCCGTGCCGTCCACGGCGGAGATAACCTATACATTCACCCCGCGCAAGGAAGAAGAATACCAAGTAGTGATAACCGATAAAGAAGATACGTATGCGCGCTTCGTCGTTACATATATGCGCCCTGATACCGACCTATAACAACCGCGGGACGGTGGTGGACGTGGTGCGCCGCACCCACCGGTATATGCAGGATATTATCGTGGTGGCAGACGGGTGTACGGACGATACGCTGACGCTGCTGCAGACGTTGGATTTCCCAGTTACGGTGGTGTCATACGCCCGCAACAGGGGCAAGGGGTATGCCCTCAAGCAGGGCTTCAGGAAAGCGTTGGAGATGGGCTTCGAGTATGTGCTGACCATTGACGCGGACGGACAGCACTACCCCGAGGACATTCCGCTGCTGGTGGAAGAGGCGTTGCTGCACCCCGGGCATATCATCATCGGCAGCCGCGGACTACGGCAGGAGAATATGCCGCGGCAGAATACGTTTGCCAACCGCTTCTCCAACTTCTGGTTCCGCCTGCAGACAGGGCGGCGGCTGCCTGACACACAGTCGGGATTCCGTATCTATCCGCTGTATCGTATGCACGGCTGGCAACTGATGACGGCACGCTATGAGTCGGAGTTGGAGTTATTGGTGTTCTCCACGTGGGCAAGGATAGCGACTATTCCCGTGGCTATCCGCGTGTATTATCCGCCCCGTGAGGAGCGGGTGAGCCATTTCCGACCGGTGTACGACTTCACCCGTATCAGCCTGCTCAACAGTCTGCTGTGCGTGGTGGCGTTGGTGTACGGCTTGCCGAGAAGATACGCCCCGTCGCTGTGGTATGTAGGGAAACTGATACTGATATGCTTCCTGCTGATTACACCTTATGCATGGGCGGTGCGGTTGCTTGGGGACAGGCTGCCCGCACTGCGCCGGCACTTCAGGGTGTTCTGTTCGGCAATGGCACGCTATATGTCGAACACCATTCCCGGGGTGGACTTTCGGGTTACGGGCAAGCAGTTCCGCCCGCAAGACGGCAAGCCCCGCATGTATATAGCCAACCATAATTCGCTGCTCGACATCCTGACTATGCTGGCAGAACAACCAGACTTGGTGGTATTGGCACAGGACTGGGTGGGGAAAAATCCGCTCTTTGCACCGGTGGTGAAGGCGGCACGCTTCCCGCTGGTGAAAGGGGGTATAGAGAACAGTCTGGAGGTATTGCGCGACAGTGTCCGCCGTGGAGACAGCATATTGGTGTTCCCCGAAGGCACACGTTCCAAGACGGGACACCTGCTGCCTATGCACAGCGGGGCGATGTATATAGCCGAGCAACTGAACCTGCCCGTGGTGCCGGTGTGCATTCACCATAGTTATGACGTGCTGAACAAAGTGGATTTTCTGCTCTATACCACGGGGGATATTACGTTGGAGTACCTGCCGGAGATAACCACTACCGACCCTACCTTCGGTGTCGGCTACAGGCATAAGACGAAGTCTATAGAGCACTATTACCGCCATCTGTTGGAGATAAACACGCATACGGCGACCATACTCGGAGCAGGTGTGGGCGGTTTGTTTACGGCGGCACTGCTTGCAAAAGAGGGCTACTCGGTGACAGTGCTGGAACAACTGCCTGTGGCGGGCGGCGGCATGTACAGTTACGAACGCAATGGCGAGTGGTGGATGACGGGTATCCACGTGGCTTGCGGATTAGGCGAAGGCGGTACCGTAAGGCAGGTGCTGGACACACTGGGTATTCATTTGCCTGTGGAGAAATGTCCGCCCGATGTGACGCATGGCGAGGGCGACATATACTCGCTGCTCTATGGCGGGGCTACCTGCGGCAGTCAGGCGGACAGGGAGCGGATTATCGACCTGTTTAACGAAGGGACATACCGTTTTATCGGTGGTACACGCCCGCTGACAGATGCGCTGTGCCTGTATATCACGCGCCATGGAGGACGGATACTGTCGGGCGAAAAGGTAACCAAGGTGGAGATACAGGACAAGCACGCCGCCTGTGTCTATACCGAGAAGCACGAATATCGGGCGGATGTGGTGGTCAGTTCGCTGCACCCAAAGATGTTACTCCCGCTGTGTACGGAACCCATATTCCGTCCTGCCACGGTACATCGCATCGAACAGACCGAGGAATCGTACGGGTCGTTCAAGGTATATATCCGGTTCAAGCCGCAGTCGTTCCGCTATTTGCCGGAGAATCACTTTATCCTTCCCGAGAACATCGCCTTCCTTACCCCGCCCGTAGCGGGACAAGACGAGTGGGCGCACACGATGGAGGTGATTGCACCATTAGAGTATAGCGAACTGGCACCGTGGCAACAAGACCGCAAAGCCGACTATGCGGCGTATGAAGCGTTCAAGCAAAGCAAGGCGGAAGCCTTGATAGACCGCATTGAGGCTATCTACCCGAACCTACGGGAGCAGACAGACTCCTATTTCACCTCTACCTCACTCACGTTCCGTGACGACTACCTCACGCCCGAGGGAGCCATGTTCGGGTTGAACCAACCGTTAGGAATGTACCGCACTCGCGTGGACAACCTGTATCTGACAGGGCAGAACTGCCTGCTGCACGGACTGTGCGGCACGGTGATGACCTCACAACTGGTAGCAGAAGAGATATGCCGAAGAGACTCATAACGACATACTGCCTGTTGCTTGTTGCCTTCAGCCTATCGGCAAAGGTAACGCTTACGCCTTTCTTGGCAGACTCTGCACGGAACACAGGCGTGGCGGTGGTGGTATGCCCGGGCGGCAGTTACAGTTGGCATGACATGAAAACCGAGGGGATAGGTGTGGCGGAATGGCTGCAAAGCGAGGGCATCAACGCCTTTGTACTCAAGTACAGGGTAGCCACCATACCCGCGTACTTCATAGGCTGGCGCGTGTTGGGGATAGGCAACAAGTACCCCGATATGCTGACAGACATCGAATGGGCATTGCGTGAGGTGTATGAACATGCGGACGAGTACAGGATAGACACCGCAAAGATAGGCGTAATGGGCTTCTCCGCAGGCGGACACTTGACGATGATGTCCTATACGCACAACCGTACGCCGTACAAACCGCACTTCCTCTGTCCCATATACCCTGTGGTTACGCTGGCAGACAAGAGCATAGCGCACCCGCGCAGCAGGCGGGGTGCATTGGGCGTATGGCGGCAGTGGAACAAGGCTATGCAGGACTCGCTGTCGATAGAGCGGCATATCCCTGCCGACTGCCCGCCGGTGTTCCTGGTGAATTGTATGGACGACCCTGTGGTACACTATCGCAATTCCGTGCTGTTGGATTCGGCACTCACCGACCGGCATATCCCGCACCGGTACATACAATACAGGACAGGTGGGCATGGCTTTGGTGCTTCAGATACAAAAGGAACCGATGAGAGCCGGCAATGGAAAGCGCAGTTCCTCCGTTGGCTGTCGGATATAATATAGATAACATACACGAATATGGATATAGAATACGCTTCACCGCAAGAGATTGCACGCTATCAAGAGGACTTGCTGCGCAAACAGATTGCCTATCTGGCAGCACACAGCCCCTACTATAAGAGAATGTTTGCCCGCACGGGTATAGACCCCGAGTCGATACAGACCATAGCAGACCTGCAGCGTCTGCCCTTCACGGAAAAGAAAGACCTGCAACTGTATAACGGGGACTTTCTCTGTGTACCCAAGCAGGACATCATTGACTACATCACCACATCGGGAACTCTGGGCGAACCAGTAACCTTCGGCTGCACAGAGCATGACCTGCAACGGTTGGCATACAACGAGCATAAGTCTTTTGCCTGTGCGGGAATACGCAAGGGCGACATCGTGCAACTGATGACCACCATAGACAAGCGTTTTATGGCAGGCTTGGCATATTGGTTGGGGCTGCGGGACTTGGGAGCGGGAGTTATCCGTGTAGGCAACGGCATACCCGAACTGCAATGGGACACTATCATGCGTATCAGACCCAATGCCATTATGTGCGTGCCGTCTTTTATCCTGCGACTGATAGAATATGCCGAGCAGAATCATATCGACTACCGGCACTCCTCCGTGCGCAAGATTATCGGAATAGGCGAGGGACTGCGCGACCAGCAGTTCCATCTGAACCTGTTAGGACAGAGGATACACGACAAATGGCCTGAGGTACAACTGTTTGCCACCTACTCTTCCACAGAGATGTCCGCTACATTCTCCGAGTGTGAGTTCGGCTGCGGGGGACACGTACACCCCGAACTGATTATAGTGGAAATCATTGGAGAAGACAATATGCCTGTACCTGACGGACAGAGCGGTGAGGTGGTAATCACTACACTGGGTGTGGAAGGTATGCCGCTGCTGCGCTTCCGCACGGGAGATATGGCAACCAAGGTGGCGGAGCCTTGCCGTTGCGGGCGTAATTCCTACCGCCTGACGCCTATCATAGGCAGAAAGAACAATATGATAAAACTCAAAGGAACCACCATCTACCCGCCTGCTATCAACGATGTACTTGACAACACGGACTATGTAGCCAACTATGTGGTGAAGGTCTGCAACTCCGATGCAGGTACCGACGAGGTGATTGTGCAGGTGAGTACCCGCTCCGACCTCAGCGATGAGTCCGTCATCAAAGACCTGAAGGACAAGTTCCGCTCCCGCTTGCGCGTAGCACCCCGGGTGGAAGTGCTGCCGTTTGACACCATTCAGCATATCAATTTCCCCGCCAAAGCACGCAAACCTGTCAAGTTTATCGACCTGCGCTGATATGAAACTCATTCTTGCCATCTACGACTATTTTGCGCGGCACCGCCCTGTACTGTGGGGCAGTCTGCTGCTTGTGTGCGTGATATTGGCAGGGCTGTCCGCCACCATATCGTTCTCCGAAGACATATCCGACTTCCTGCCCTTGGACGCACGCAACCAACGGGCTATGCAACTCTACCAGGAGTTCTCCGATGCCGAGCGCATCATGATTGTATTTGAGGACACTACTGCCAATACCTCCCGCCTGTTGGATGCCGTGGACGATTACCAGACGCGTTATCAGTCCTTGGGTGATTCTATGCCGTCCCTCACCACACAAGTGGATATGCAGCAGTATTTGGACGGCATAGATTGGGTGTATCGCAATATCCCGTACTTCCTCACGGCTGCTGACTATGCGAGAATGGACAGCCTGTTGGCGCAACCCGACTACATACCGACCCTGTTGCAAGCCGACAAGCAGCAGTTGCTTTTGCCGCTGTCCTCTTTTGCCGTCAGCCGCATACAGGCAGACCCTCTCAATCTGTTCAGCCCTGTGCTGCAGCGGCTCAAAGGTTTTATGCCCGTATCAGACCATTTCACCTCTACCGACGGATATATGATGTCCGCCGACGGACGGTTTGCTTTTGCCTATATCACCACTCCCTACGGGGCTTCCGAGACGCAACACAACGCCCTTCTGGTACAGCAATTGGACGATATAGCCCGTGCCACTATGTCTGCAAATATGGGTATAGGTGTCCGCCTCTTGGGTGCCCCCGTGATTGCCGTGGGCAATGCACAGCAAATCAAGCGGGACAGCATTATGGCTATCGGGTTAGCCCTGCTGCTTATCATACTCTTGCTGCTGTTCACATTCCGTCATCCCAAGGACATCCTCTATGTACTCCTCACCGTGGCATTCGGTATGCTCTTCGGTATTGCCGTCGTCGCCGTGGTGTGTCATAGCGTATCGCTGATAGTCATCGGCATTGGCACTATCATCATTGGTATTGCTGTCAACTACCCGCTCCATGTGGTGGTACACAGACGCTACACACAGGACACCCGCACCAACCTCAAAGAGGTCGTATCCCCGCTCGTGATAGGCAATATCACCACGGTGGCTGCCTTTCTCACTTTGCTTCCTCTGCGGGCAGTGGCTCTGCGCGACTTGGGTATATTCGCTGCAGCAATGCTTGTCGGCACCATTCTTTTCTCCGTCATTTATCTGCCGCACCTGCTACCCGCACAGAAGCAGTTTGCGGAGTACCAACGTCCCATTCTTCCCTTTCTAAGCAAATACTCGCTGCACAACAGCCGTCTTGCCATGATAGCCATCGGCATCATCACTCTTGTACTTGTGTTCTTCTGCCCGTCAGTGTCTTTCAACTCCAACCTGTCGAATATCAACTATATGACCACGCAACAGCGGAACGACATTGCTTATTTCGCTTCGCTCACCGGTGGCAACAGCAGTAACCACACGGCATATATCGTATATGAAGGCACCGATTGGTCGGATATTGCGGCACAGAGCGAGCAACTGCAACCCACTTTGGACGCATGGCTCGCGGATAGTCTCATTACCGCCTGCCACTCTGCCGTATCCTATTTGCCCTCTCTGTCCACACAGCAACAGCGACTGCAACGCTGGCAGCAGTTCTGCACGCAACATAGCGACCAACTGACTGCACAAATCACCTCTGCTTCCTCGCGCTTGGGCTTTTCCGCTAATGCTTTTGACGGCTTCTTCTCTACACTGAATACCGCCTATACGCCACGTGATTTTGCTTATTTCCGGTCGTTTGCAGAACTGTTCTTTCATGGTTACTACCACACATCTGCCACCTCGGGCAGTATGCTCTTGGTGGACAAGTTGTCCGTACCCGTTGCCAACGAGCAGACCGTCCTCAGCCGACTCAGCAGCACTCATACCGCCTTCACCATCGAGCAGGTGAACAGCCAAATCACTTCCTCCCTCTCGGAGAACTTCGACTATATCGGTATTGCCTGCTCCCTGATAGTGTTCATCTTCTTATGGTGCAGTTTCCGCAACCTTTGGTTGGCAGTGGTGGCGTTTGTGCCTATGGCAATATCGTGGATATGGATTCTCGGACTTATGCACTTATTTGGTATTCAATTCAATATCATCAATATCATTCTTGCCACCTTTGTCTTCGGACAGGGGGATGACTACACCATCTTCATGGTGGAGGGCTTGGAGTATGAGCGCAAAACGGGCAAGACCATCCTGCCGCAGTTCCGCAGCGAAATCCTGCTCTCCGCACTCATTATGCTTATTGGTATCGGTGTTCTCGTCTTCGCCAAGCACCCCGCCATGCACTCTCTCGGAGCCGTCACCCTTATCGGTATGACCTCTGTCGTACTCATGGCATTCACCATCCCGCCGCTATTCTATAATCTCAAAAAGCGTATATGGCAAAGACATAGTCTTTAGATTATCCCCCTTTGATACGTTTACACAAGAGCAACTATTTTAGGTATCGGTTTATTTCTGCAAGTAGGTCTCCAATAGGTTCCATTCGCGGGTGGCATCACGGAGTCCCAAGTGATAGACTTGCTTCAGATGGAACGGGTTGCGTTCCAAACGGCGCACGGGCAACAACGTTTCGGGCGAGAATACAAAAATCTTACCCTCCTCTTTCAGTTGGCGCACCTGTTGCATACGTTTATTGTAGTTTGCACTGCGCACACGCAATGCCTGTTGCAGGTTCTTTTCTTGCGGATAAAATATCTTGCTGAGCAAATACATATGCTCATTCAGCCGGAACTCAATAGGACGCGTCAGTACAACAATCACCTTGTCGCACCCCTCCTCAAATGCCTTGTCCAACGGGATATTGTCCACCAATCCGCCATCCAGATACTCATTTTTGCCGATATGCACACGATGAGAAATAAACGGCAACGTCCCCGACGCACGGAGCCAGTCGATCTGCGTCATACAATTCTCAATATGCTTGTATTCGGCTTTACCGGTTTTGACGTTGGTTACAGTAGCGAATACTTTAGTCTTAGAGGCTTCGAATGCGGCTTCGTCGAATGGAGCCAACTCGTTTGGAATACGATTGTACGAAAAATCCACATTCACCATATTGCCCGTGCGAATGAGGGAACGAATGGAGACATAGTCGGGATTGTCGCAGTAACGATAATTGTAATCAAAGGCTCTGCCACGTTGCTTGGACGGAAGGTTTACACCAAAAAGCGCACCCGCCGATGTGCCACATAGCACATCAGGTTCAAAGCCCTTGTCCATCATTATATCCAACACTCCGCAGGTATAAATCCCACGCATTCCGCCACCTTCCAATACCAGTCCGGTTTTCATATTGTATAAAGCATTTTTACAAAGTCAACGAAATATACTTTGCGATATACACAAAGTTTTCATTCTGTTGATTGCATGCAAAAATTATGCTAATTCTCTTCCTGTGTTGCCCTGAAGACCTATCCTTTTGCAGGATTTCCATACCTCATAGTACCAATTACGGCAACGAGACGGCAACGACATTACCCTTTATGCGGTGTTTTTATACACTTTATACACTGTACATATCGCATAAAGTGCATAAAAAAACAGGCTTATCCTATCGAGAAAAGCCCATTCTTTCTACGTCCTTTCTACGTCCTTTCTACGTAATCGGTATTATGAGGTATGGGAATTGTATATTCATATTCAGGATCTTGAAAATCATCAGACCTAAACAAACCTTCAACATATTTGCTGCATACAATCATTATTTTTCGGCAGTCTGTATATAATCTTGCGGGGTAATGACTATGTCTATAGTTCTATCGGAGTCTATACCGCACAACGAAAACACAATGTTCATCCGATTCATTTCCGCCATTGAGACCACAGCATCTTCCAACTCCGCGAAATGAGACAATATAGTCTGTCGGAAGTAAGACTTATCTATTTGGCACACGTCTGCGAAATACATATCCTTAAATCGAATCACGTAGTATAGGTTATCATATGTATGACGGATATCTGTCAACTCGGCACCTTCCCCAAGATACGCAATGGGCAACAATGTCTTGACAATATCTTCTGCCTTTTGAAAATCTGCTTCGTCGCATCGAAATTGCTTGCCGATAGCAAGAGCATTCGCGTAATCTTCAGGGGTAATTACGACTGAATACAACAGAGTATTCCATTTGTCATAATAGCGAAAAGACACGCTATAGTTATGCTCGAAGAAATACTCATGCCCCGATAGGGTGGCATCCGGTGATTGTAATGCAACTTCTTGAAGTATTGATTGTTTTGTGTGTATACCGGTAAGTTGCAAATCTTCTACAACACAATCTTTGATATCCGTTTGTGTGAATTTGTACGGATATACGATTGTATCTTCTTGCAAAAACAGACGCCATAGATTCAACAAGCAAGTGCAAAGTTAGTGAAAATATTTGAAAAGGCAATCAAGAGGTGTCATGAAATTCAATTTTTCTCAGGGTATTCGATTGATTTTATATTGAATCTGCAGTATTTGTTCATCCGTAAGTGTGTCAAAATCAGTTCCTTTTGGGATATATTGTTGTATAGTTTGTTCGTATTCTCAATACATCCTTTCTGCCACGAACTATACGGATCAGCAAAATATAAGGTGTTAATACATAGCAATACAAAAATTACTTAATTTCAGCGGACTATGCAAATGCGTAGTCCGTTTTTTGTACTGCTTGTTGAAACTACCTGATGAAATCGGGGCTGGAAATTGCAAACAAAGTGGCAAAGAAGTGTTGTTAGCGCAGTAGGTCGTAGACCATGTTTCGACCGCTGTTCTCTCTTGTCGGGGTACCCCGACAAGAGAGAACCCATGCTACCTATAAAACATATTCCTTTGAACCACTATTTTTGCACTTCCAAGTTGAACTTGCCACGGATTTGTGCCATCCCGAGGAATTAGTTAATTTTGTATTGTTATGAGTAAACAACTAACTTCGGAACAAAGGTGCGCCATTTATTGGGGATTGGCAAGAAAACAGACTAAAAAAGTATCGCCTTGGAGATTGGGAAATGGATTTAATTGTGGATAGCGATCAGCATATCATCCTCACTTTTGTCGCTGTCGTTCAACCGCCATTTACGGAGACAATCACAGCACAACGGAGCCCCCTGCGCAGCAATAAGATGATGCAAAACAAAAGAGACTGCCCAACAAATTTTTCATGTTAGACAGCCTCTTTCTCTTAAAAACGGCTATTGTTTTTTAAGCGTAATCACTTTAGCGGTTTGGTTGTCCATGCCCGGCATGGTTGCACCGAGAGGAGCACCGATATAGGTCGGGTCGCAGATTGTATATTTCTTGCCGTCGCGTATCAGGTAATCGCCACGGATGTCTTGATGAAAACAAACTGCTGTTGCCAAATGCCCGGGATAGTAGAGCAGCACCACATCCAGTTGCAGCAAGTCACGTACCAGACGAGAGAACAAAATGGCTCTATCTTCACAGTCGCAATAAGGGTAATAGAGCGACTCGGAGGCAAAGAACGCGCGGTCGTGTCCCCATACCTTATCATCGTACTCATACTCAAAAGCCGTCTGCACCCAATGGAGCAACCTACCGACCGCCTGCGCCTCGGGCACTCCGCGAATACCTGCGAGCAAAGCGGGATAGAGTTGCTGCTTGACGGCGTTGGGCATTGGCGTATCGGCATACACCTCCCAACGCGTACCAAAGTCCTCACCGCATTGCCCCGTAGGGTATTCGTTGTAGAAGTCTATCAAGTTGCGATTGATAGTGAACCTTGCCGACAATCCGTCTTGCGAAGTGCGTGTGATAGGCTGCGTAGCAGAGCAGGCAAAGCGTTGTTCCTGCCCTATCTGAAGGGTTAGTGCCTGCTCCTGGTCGAACTTAGCAGCGCATATCGACACACCATCTGTAATCTCTTCCAGCGGGAAGAAAAGCGTGCCTTCTACATCAAAATATCCCCTGTCGTACAGGATGTACTTGCTGCCCACCAGCATATACAACCTGCCGTCTTGCGAAGCCGCCAAGCGCATCTGATAGCCCGAGTTGGCATAGAGAAACGCTTGCAAGAGCACCGCCTCGTTGGTCTGTCCTCCGCAGAGCGTAGCCGACAACCGCTGCAACACAGTTAGATACGCCCAATCGCACAGTTGGTACCGAGTGCGCGCTGACAAGCAATCGTAAAGCAGGTTGTTGTAATCGTTGCCCGACAGGATTTCCCACGCAGCGGCTAACTGTTGCCCGCTTATGTCCGAGAGATGCAGGGAAGATACCGACGCGGGGGTGCGAAAAGCCATCTGCGTACCGAAGAACGATATAGTCGCCGGCACTGTATGGTCATCGTTTTCGATGACGGGCGCAATCGGTTCGGGCTGCGGTGCAGGTTGCGGAGCGGGTGCCACATCCTCGTAAGGCAAGGGCTGCGGTGCAGGTGCTACCACAGGCGGCTCATACACCACGGGCGGCACCTGTTCCTCCTTGGGCTGCGGGATAGCGGGGGCGGCATGGTAGTACTCCCATGCGGCTTGCAAGAACTGCGCATAACTCTCGTTGGCAGCCTTGCGGAAGTCCTCGTATTCCTGCTTTGCCGATTGCTGAAACGCGCGATACTGCTCCTCGAACGATTGTGCCGACAGCGATACAGAGAGGCACAAAGCACTTATGGTAGCAATGAGTTGCTTCATAGAGCACGCCTATTTGAGTGTCCAACTCTGCCAACTGTCGCCCACCGTAGCCGAGGGGATGACGCACGGTGTTTGCAGTTTGCCATTGAGGACAATTGACTGCTTGCGCACATTGGCGGAGATATAGTTGCCGAGGTCCTGCAAGGTTACATTACCGCGTGTGTCTTGCAGTTTCTTGAGCAGATAATAGGTGAACATACCATGTTGTTTCTCCTTGTCGGGATAGGCTGTCTCATCGCCTTGCGCAGCAGAAAACACCACCATATTGCCTTGCGGCACACCGTTCTTGGCTTTGAGAGCCACACCACGCGCAGAAGCCAGCATACCCTCCTCACGCTTACTGCCCGAGAAACAGGCATCCATAAAGATGGTTACATTGGCGGTATGCATCTGCCCGAGCGAGGCATACAGGTTATCCAGTTTGTAACCCGTAGATATATCGGTGCTGATACCGTCCACAGGCAACAGATAAGCGGTGCGGCTGCTCTCGTCGGGAATACCATGACCGGCATAGTAGAAGATGATGTGTGCATCTTCATACACCTCGGTGATAGTTTCCAACCACGACACTTGCGCCTTGAGTTGGTTGCCCGTAGCGTCTTGAACAAGGTGGATATGCTTTTCGGGAATACCTAAGGTCTTTGTGCAGTACTCGTAGAAGATATTACCGTCGTTGAGCGCAAAGGGCACCGAGGCTACCGACTGGTAGTTCTCGTTGGCAATGATAACGGCAAAGGTCTTGTCGTTGCGGATGTCGGTAATGGGTATATTCTCGTCCACATCGGCAATCAGCGAGGCACGCTTAATCTCCACTTCGGCATCTTTGCGGGCGACATTCATCTCTATCGTACTGCCCACATGTTGCCCGAGCGTCAGCGACACCATCTCACCTTTGGCATAGCCTTTCTTCTCGGAGAGTGCCACCTGCACATCTAAGTTCTCCGCTGCTTCTTGGTTGGTAATCAGTTCGTAGTCGAACATACGCGTCTCGTTGGCAGCCAACGAGGGGATGGTGATATTCTCCATATCACCACCGATACGGTTCATATTCTTTGGCAGTTTGATTTCTACACCCACATTCTCCGCCAAGCCCTGGTCCATATTCTGCACGATGATCTGCAAGTGGAAAGGCTTGCGCCGCTCCAATACACCCGACTGGTCGCCCACTATCTTATAACTCGCCACATTCACCATAGGGGTCTTGAGGCGGTGCGTACCGATAGTCGATTTGATCTGGTCGGTGCCATAGCCGTTCGGCTCGTCCACATACATACTGAGCGTAACATCACCCGTAACGGTGGAAGCATTGGCTTGGATGGGTATCTCTATCCACTGCGTGGTGCCTTTCGGGATAACGGGAAGGGACACATTTTGCAGTATCAGCCCTTGCGTAGCCCCCACACCCGATATCTTTGCCACGCAGGCATAACCGTCGCCACGCCCCGAGTTGGTAACCTGAAAGCGTATCTTACACCGCTCGTTGGCATCAATCACACCATTGCCATCCTCATCGATAAACTGTACCGACCCGGGGACAACACTGAGGACAGGCGGGATAGTACCGCGCACGATATGGAAGTTCATCGGCGCACTGACATTCGATTGTGCCAATAGCCCACTCGCCACCAGCACGCAAAGAGAAAATAGGATTGACTTTTTCATAATACTATTTGTGTTTGAAAAGGTAGTTTAGTATAAGTTCTTTATTCTGTTTGTTGTATTCGGCGTATTGTTTGATGAGCAACAACTCGGCTTGGCAGAGGTTGTACTTGAGAATACTAATGCAATCATCAATTCTGTCCTTATAAAACGATTTATTTTGCTGCAAAAATAGCAGCATACTGCACAGATGCGAATAGTATATCGAAGACAAGCGGAAATATCGCTCATATATAAGTCTAAAAGCCTCGTTCGTCGGGGATATATCTGCAGGGTTATTTCCCCGTATATCAAAGCAATTACCGATATAGGCTACTTGTAATTTTTCGTAATTAGTTTGGCGTAATTTCGCATATTTTTCGGGTTCATAGTGTTCCATACATGCTAACTCCCCTGTAAAATCCACATAAAGTCCATCATATTCTGATTCTATTCGTTCCCAATCTGAATAATCATAATTACTTTTTATTGCTTCTACTAATCGGATATACATTACCCATATCATTTTAAAACAATACACACCTGTAAATGTTTGCTGCGCAGGTAAAGCGTTCTGTAATATAGGTAATGTCAAGGTAGTATTATCTCTAATTGCAATTTGCTGTGCGACTAAGACTTGCCATTGTTCTATAAAATGCTGCGATTGCAATAGGCGATTTTGTTCTCGCTGTTCACTCAATGTAGCATAATATACAAAAACACTTATGAGCGTAATGGTAGGAATAACGATCAAAGACAATATGCCCACGAATGTAGTCGTTCCTTCATGGTTGATCGGTGTTTTCCAAGCAACACAATAACCATTGTGAGTGAATATACAAACAACGATATATATCGAGATGATACATATTACAAGGACACTACCCAAGATTATATAACGTTTATTCATTTTGCAGGTTTTACAGACATTACAACATGCATAATATTCGACACCCAATGTATGACACAATCTATATCGTCTATCTTGATATCATCCTTATGCTTCTCATGTTCATTAAAATAGCGACATAGTGCCTTCATTTCTTCAGTAATGCCTGCAATTATTTCCGTAGATATTCCTCCTCTTCCTAAATGCGCTGTCAAATCTTTCTCTTGCTTTTCAAGCGATTTTTTATTAAATAGGACATCCTTTAGCAGCAATTCTAAGGATAATCGCAGGTCATCCATAGCATGACGATAATCTTGCTGCTTTTGAAAACCATCTATGGCTTTCTCGTACAATTCCAATGGTTTCGGATAGGATACCAATTCATTTAAGACACAATTCGTATTCTCTATAGCATCGTTGGACAATACACCATTGCCAAAGTGGGAGTTAAGTATATTCTTAACTTCATCAAAAGCCTCTTCTATTGTAGAAAGAGTTTTTATGTATATTGTTAGGTCATCTTGTCGGTTATGCGTGATATTACATCTACGCACACAATGTGATTTTTCTTCTAATAGTTGCTTGATTGCTTGTAATTGAGACTTACTATTGTCCCATAGTTCAACCTTAAGATAGGGCGTATTAAACACCTCTTTCTTTGTAATTGAAAAATGCTGTGGCATATTCGGTATAATTTTTTCTGTTATTCGTCAAAAATCTGCACAAGGACAGTATTGTTGTCCACCGCATTACTAATCAAATAATAGCCATTGGGCAGTGTTATAATGGTTTTCTCCCACTGACAGACAGAGGCTTCATAAATTAGATCTCGATTATCATTATACCTCTTAATTTGTAAACACTGTTGTCGAGTAGAGATAATAGAAATCGTGTGCTGGTCTTTCATAAATACAAAGAAAGGCATCTTACGACACTGCAACTTAAATGTATCGGTTTCTTGCGAAATACATTGCAACTGTATATGAGCGTATTCTGGTCGTTGCAATAATTGGAATATGCGTTCATAAGTACCGGACATTCCGTAATCATTATAGTAACTGGCAGACGCACAGCCAAATATCACACTTGTAATGGCTTGTGGACTAATCGGAAAGAAATCGCTATAGAGGTCCTTGAAAATCACACGCCACTCTTTCTCGTGCTGCCATTGCATTGCCTTGGTTATAAGAATTTCACTATAATCGAGTTCTTCTCCGCAACCTTTATTGATTGTTGCAAGTTTAGTTCTGTATTTTACTTCTCGCAGATTTTCAAAGAACAAAGGGTCTTTACTTGGATCAAACTCTATACAAATGCCCTTCTGCCCATCTGCGTAATATGCCCACATCAAGATATTGGTTGCCTCTTTTGTAAAACAAGATATGCGCAAGTGTTTATGCGCTTTCCACCATTTGGCTTGCAAATCTCTAACATATAGTTCGTTAAGTTGCTCATAGTAGGGATTTTCATCTATGTATCCTGTAGTTTTGAGAGAGGCATTATAATCAATTGCACACTCAAAAGGATCATTGCATTTGCGAGGATCTGACAATTTAAGGTTGTGGTTCTCTAAGAACTTTTCTGCGCCCTCTGCCTTAAAGTACATATAGAGGCGTTGTGGACGAGCACTTAACATTTCGTTCATTTTATTGTAACTATTCATAAGTAGTATTTTTACATAGATTATTCAACAAAAAAGATTTCAATAGTTGCAACGAACTAATCGCACAGAAAGACCACAATAATTATACTCCCCTAAATACCAAGAAACATCTTGGGGACCAAAACTTATATGATAAGAAGTAGTATCAGTCGACGATTCTGCCGTCCAATAAGAACCGCTATAATTGTAGTTATACCACGTAACTCCCTTGCGCCATCCGACTGCCGGCAAAAACACAGCCCCAGAAGCCTCCATAATTTGCCACTCAGAAATTGTATAATTGTTGTGATTAAAATTATCGCCAGGAACATTAAAGTATCTATTACTATTCCATATTTCTGTGTCATAAATAAGTCCCAATTCGGTACTTGGAGTAAATGATACTTTGCTAGGTTTCTCCCAATTATCCGGCAAAAGGACTAAACCATGGATGCCATCAATGGTAGCACAACCAAATAATTTGTCTGCATTGGGACGAACATACAATATGTATCTCCAGTTAGATGAATGCAACAAAAACCAAGTATTAGGCGCATCCATATCAATAGTATTATTTCCCCAATCTACATAAGTCTTATAATTCTCTTTATCCATACTTGTATCAGTCGGATGATTTCCGGTTCCCCAACCAAACAAATCTATCCAACCTGTATAACCAGAAGATATATTGCTATAATCAGGATATTCAATGAGATCATACTGATGCTCAGCAAAACGCCATGTATTAGTACTCGGTTGATATTGCAAGTTTCCCTTTGAGAATATTACCTTTTCACTAACATTATCAGGTGAAAAAGTTGGTTGTTCCGTACAAAAAATCTTCTCCTCACCATAGGTAGTACCCTTTTCATTGATAGCATAAGCACGAACATAATAAGTCGTAAATGTTGAAAGATCTGATAAATGGCAATCAAAATTTGGAGTATTATTACCTGGAATACTATTATCGGAAAGTGTAGGATTCGGAGATACACTATAACAGATACCACAAGAAATAACATTTTTTCCTCCATCAGACACTATAGTTCCCCCACAAGAAGCGGAGTTACAACCTATGTCTGTAATATCCAAAGTTGTGACAGATGGCAAAGAGTATGTCAATGTGGTAAAGACTTGTTGCATTCCATATTCAGTTCCTTTGCTGTTTGTTGCATAAGCACGAACATAGTAAGTTGTGTTATCGGACAAGTTAGTTAATGTACAAGAAAATGAGCCTACACCACTGCCACTAACAATTTTATTGTCCGCTATTGTAGGATTACTTTTTGTACTATAGCAAATGCCACGGGAAGTAACCGATAAAGAGCCATCAGAGGTAACATTACCCCCACAAGTAGCGGTAGTATAACTTACATTCTGTGCTTCTATAGTGCTAACAGTAGGCCGTGTGTATGCTTTGGTTGTCCAACTGATTTGTGCACCATACGCCGTTCCTTTTTTGTTGGTAGCATACGCACGAGCATAATAAGTTGTGCCATCGGACAAGTTGGTCAGATTGCAAGTAAATGTACCTGTTCCGCTACCACTTGTAACCTTACTATTCGAGATAGTAGGTTTGCTTTTGGTACTATAGCAAACACCACGAGAAGTAATCTCAGCATTGCCGTCGGAAGTGATACTACCACCACAGGTAGCGGAGGTAAATGTGATATTTGATGCAGCAATCGTACTAAGCGTAGGCAGAACATACCCTTTGGTGCGCCAACTAACCTGCTCGCCATACGCAATGCCTTTTGCATTGACAGCATACGCCCGAGCATAATAAACCGTACTATCGCGCAGATTAGACAATGTACATGTAAAATCTCCTAAACCTGTACCACAAGATATTTTCTGACTATTGACAGTCGGTGAAGGCGATGTACCATAGCAGATACCCTTATCTGTAATACTCAACGCACCATCAGTAAGCACCTTGCCACCACAAGTGGTGGTAGTGAAAGATATGTTTTGTGGAGCATTGGTACTAACCGTAGGTGCATAGTATGATGTTGTCGTAAATGTCTTTTGATCGCCATACGCAGTACCTTTTCCGTTGGTGGCATACGCACGGACATAGTAGGTTACGCCATCTTGTAGATTAGGCAATACGGTAGAGAAAGAACCTGTACCGCTTCCACATAAGATAACGGAATCTTGGGTGGTAGGTTGCGCTGTAGTAGCATAGCAGATCCCCCGCTCCGTAACCTCGGCATTACCATCGGAAGAGATGTCGCCACCGCAGACGGCGGAGGTATAAGAGATAGCCGTAACATCGGCGGTTGTAATAGTAGGTGGTACAATAGCAATCGTAGTGAATGTAATCACTTTCTCGCTATATGCCGTGCCTTGGGCATTCTTGGCAAAGGCATAGACCGAATAAGTCTTGCCATCGGTTAGATCTGAGAGCGAACAGACAAAAGTAGAATCCGATAGAGAATCTGTATAGGGCAAATTGATATAACCGGAAGGTATAGAAAAACGACAGATACCAACCGACGGCAGAGAATCGCAGCCCCAATCGGTGAGGGTAAAATAGCAATCGGCAGAATGAGTGGTGATATGCGTAACCGAGTCGGTACGCACAGAAGGTAAGGTATAAGCCCGAGTGCGGAAGGTATCTACCCGAGCAGGTATCATCGAGTTGAACGAATTGAACACCTTGTAGCGCACATAGTAGGTCTGCCCTTGTTGCAAGGGTTCAAGGTTCGCCGTATAATGGTGCTCGTTTTGGTTCAACTGAAACGTTTGGTACAGACCTTCCCCGAAAAGCGAGTCGGTACTATATTGCAATTCGACATCGGCAATAGGACTATTAGCAACCAAATCGCACGCAAAAGCAGAGCGAGTGTACTGCGGGGCTATGGATAGGTTGTTGATTTGTACGGTAGTGATAGCCACTTCCTCATCCTTCGCACAAGCCGACAGCATACAAAGGGCGACTAACGAGAAGAATATATATTTAGTTTTCATATTGGTAACAATATAAGCAATAATAAGAATGTTATGACCTTGCTATAGTATGATTGATTAGTATGGCTTATTTCCGTTTGTGGAATATCGTCCAGCCGATGCCGGCTTCTATCTCCATATACTTAAAATTGATGGTGCTAACGCCCGCCATCAGCGTAAAGCCTTTGAAAGAAGCCAACAGTCCACACTCAGCACTGACACCCTTATAGGCAGTAGGTTGGTAGGTAACCCATTGGTGGTCGGTCGTTTCCCATAGTTGATACCGTTGCCCATAGCCTACACCTACATAAAGAGCCAACATGTAAGGCTCATAATTAGCAAGCCAACCCATAAAATCTAAAAAATCCCACAACATACCGGCATTAGCCATAATGTGGTTGTTCTTTGTATTGCCGGAGTAGAAAGGCAGTACACCATCCTCTAAGTATCCGCCTTGCCCGCAACTCAATCCGTCATCCTGTTTGAGCGATAAGTTGGTACGCACACTGACATACCAACCTAATGTAGTGTAGCCATAGCATTGCCCAAGAGTAATACCGGCAGAGTGTTGTGGCGAGAATCCATACCCATACTCTGCCAATATAAATGATTTATTGCCGTTGTACATCGAATAAGGTATAACCTTAAATGTTACTTTCTCATGTACAAAGTCTTGACTATTTGCCAATACATCCCATACAATGCGTTTGTTTCGTCCTGCCTTCACGCATCCTACATCACCCGATACTTCCTGCGATTTGCTATAAATGCCACACAAAGTAACCACTCGCGGGTTTTTCTCACCGGAATAACTAAGCAAACCTGAAGGTGTTACTAATTCATCACCATATATAACATCCAAACCGATGTAGGCCTCTTTGTCCACATCATAAGTTATTACTATCTTATCGCCCTCCTGCTGCACCCGCACATTGGTAACCGTTTGGGCAGAGAGATAGTACGAACAAAGTAGAATACTAAGCAATAAAGAAAAACGATATTTCATATTATCTTATCAAATTGATTATTTACAAATTACAAGTCCTTTACCAGGCGGACAGAAAAATGTTTGCGATAATCATAGGACAAGGGAAACCGCGAATAAGAATCGCAGTCTCCAAAATGTATTACTCCCGCTTTTCCCTTAGTACCAGTACTTAGCCAATAATATCCATACATAAAAGATATATTTTTATAGACGATTTCACTATGAGCAGCAGGAAGGAAAATTGCTCCATTCGTTTCCATCTTTTTCCAATCAGAATAACTATAGGTAGTGGTAAAAACTAAGTCTTCTGGTCGGCTCCACTCATCCGGCAATATAATCAAGCCCTTTACACCACATACACATACATAACCGACCGTTGATGATGTACCTCTACTATTGAAAAGATATAAATATTCCCTGGTAGTAAGTGTGCGCCATGTATTAGGAGCATCATCGCCTATCTGATTATTTCCCCAATCGACAAATATGGAATAATCTTTATTACGCTTACTTTGATTGGTAGGATTATTCCCCGTACCCCAACCGAAGAGGTCTATCCAATCGGAGTTCCATCCAATATTACCAATATAGTTCCACTGTTCTGGCGCAAATCTCCATTTTTTCTTACTCGGAGAGTATTGCAAATTACCTTTTGAGATAATAACTTGCCTATCGGGTGCAACGGAGAAACAATGTATTGTTTCTGTTTCTATCTTGAAGCGGGCATCTTGAGCAATAAATTCTTTTGCTTCTTTTAGAGGCGACCATATAATCTGAAGGTTATGTCCTTTGGCTATATTATCGCCAACACTACCCGTAACGGCTTGGAGTTTTGTATATTGATCTTGATGACCAGTTGCCACAAAGATTTGCACCTTTGATCTTCTACTAAGATCATAAGTAATTATAATATCTTCGCCTTCTTGATACACCTGCACATTGGTGGCATTCTGCCCCTGCATAGAGCAAACTGCAAATAATAACAGCAAAGTAAGATAACAATGCTTCATACTTTATTTTCTGATAATAATTGTTTTGAGTGATACTTGGACGTGGGGGGCATGGCGCAGGAGGCGGGCACGCCAAGCGGTGAAGTCCTCTAAGGATAAGACGCCATTGGGCATTACGGGCTTAAAGAACGGCTGCGTGGAGAATACACAGAAGAGGTAGTTGGTCTCTTGGGCGGCGTTACAGGTCATCACATACTCATCTACCAACGGTCGCTCGGTGAGCGGGGCTTGCGCTTGAGAGAAAAAGACATACTGCCGATTGGCTGCCACCGTGTATGCGCCGTCGGACTGTGCCTGATAGGGCAGCATACACACGACCTGTTTGCTATCGTCCAACAAGAACACAGCCAAATAGCCGTCCACAGGCGAGAGGAACGAGAGATAGAGGTCATCGTTGGTACGGAAAGCCTCGGATTCATAGTTTGGTTGCGTACCGTTGCGAAGGACACGGATTTGCAATGGTACTTCACTACGGGTGATCTCGCGCGACTTGCCACACACGCGGGCATAAACAGAGGTCTCGCCCGTGCGTTCATCTACTGAGAAGCGGAAAGTCGGCTCATCGCTATCGCCTAACCACTCACCCCGCACATCGCTTCCTCCTAACGATTGAAAGACGACATCGCTCTCGCCATTGCGATTACTGACGAAAGTGGTATTATCTTGTGATACAAGCGTGCCATACTCCGTGGCAAGAGCATCTATGCGCGCCCGTTCGGCAGCAGTACGCTTGGCGTCCTCACGACTTACATTGTCGGGGACAATATAGGTGTATTCACCGCAAATGGTCTTGATTGGGACTGCCATACAAACCATACTGCTCCATAGAAATAGAAGAAAGATAATGTAGCGTGATTCCGTTTTCATACATACTGTTTTATTCTCCATTACTTACGATTATTTGACCTACTTTCTGCTATGAATGGAGAGCATATACAAAGAATCTTACTATTGGGTTGTCCCGTGTGGTGGGGTAACCCAATAGTAAGACTGAGAGATTAGAAACCGAGAACGGTGTCGAGTTGTTTGTGGAGATCTTGACCTTTGGCTTCCAGTTCTTGCTTGATAGCGCGTTTGGCTGCCTCGCGTGCCATCTTCTCGTTGTAGGCAAGGCGGACAAGCACCTCTTTGTTCTTGTTGGCCTTGGTACGATATACCTCTACTACAGGGAATACGCGTCCGAGACTCTGCGAGATAAGGTTCTTGCTTGCTTTGACAGTTTCCACGATAGTGGCCGACTCTTCGGCGGCGAGTTGTTTGTTTGCCACAGTGCTCTCGACGAGGGCGGTTACTTCGGTTTGAATCTGCCCTGCGAGATTTTCCTTGGCGAGTTCGAGTGCTTGCGCTTTGGCACCATCGTAGTTCTCGCCGATACTCATTGCTTCAGCCATGATGTAGAGAGGATAACCACTTTCGTCAAATTCATACTGCATAGTGTATGCCTTCTCCAACTGCTTCTCCAGTGGCAGCGCACCCGGGGTCACCTGCCAACCTTCTTTCTGCAGCCGCTTTGCTTCTTTCTTGGTGGAGCGGCTAACTTTGGCGTTCAGTTCTTTCTTGCTTTGTTTGACTGCTTCTTTACGCTCTTTGTTCAGTTCCTTTTGCGTTTGTGCGAGTGTGGTGCATGGCACTGCCATAGCGAATACCAATGCGAATACAATGCTTTTTTTCATTGTGTTTTAGTTTTGTGTCGTTGCATAGGAACTCCCAACTATGCGTCAATAATAATGGATTAGACTAAGCACAATAAAAAAACGTGGAGTTCGACCGTCGTCGTTCCACGAATTGAGGCTGTCGCATTGCCTTGAGTAATAGAACCGACAACGCGAAGCCCACGCCAATATAAGACTATACGCACACCTATAATCAAACCACACTCTACAAAAGAGCATAGAAAGGGAACAATCAATGGTACTTGCATACCACCTACGGGCAAGATGCCCGTGTCCCTACACAGGTTGCGAAATATACTTATATTCCGAGGACATCTATCGTTGCTAAGTCTGATTACTCTAAAGAAACTGCGACATTTCAATTCGTCAGAACAGAGCGCAATAAACGCCTTTTATTATGTCTGCGAAGCCCATCACATTGATGTCTTGCGGGCTTAATGCTCGCTTGCGCAAGCCATAATACCCACCCCACACCTCTGCGTGAACTTCAATCGGTCTCTTTGTTTTACGTCCGGAGACCCGGGACGTGTTTATCGTTTTATAGTCCCATAAACAAAAGGACTATTGTCATTCTTTTAATTATTATTCTATTCGGCTGCAAAATTACGATAAAAAATTCATTTGTACAAACTAAAATAGTTATACAAACTCACTTTCTATTTCTATCTTTCTATATAGTGCTATTTATTTTTGGCTTTCTTGTCTTTCTGACCGAAGAGGGAGAAATGGACGTAGCGTTTGGGATTCGCCTTGAGGTCGGTAAGGAGCGAATCAGCAGAGACGACAGTGGCATCGATGTTGCGGTAGAGCGACTTGTCGTGGAGCAAAAGACCGAGTGTGCCGTTATCCGAATTGACATCTGCCAGCGTGGTATTCACCTGTGCTACAGCCGAGTCCACACGCGCCACCGTTGCGGCGATGTCCGCACCGTTGATGTCGGAAGCAATCTGCTTGATGCTGTTGATCGTGCTATCCGCATTGTCCACAATCTGCGGCACCTTGTCAGCCATCAGTCCTTTGAGGTCACGGGATACGGTGGTGAGGTCGGACGATATATTGTCCACATTCGCCAAAGTGTTTGCCAAGTGGTCGTTTGCCAACTGGCTGTTGAGTTGGTTGACCAGCGAATCCACACCGCTGATGGTACTGCTGAGCGATGCCAAGAGGTTGGCTTGCAAGTCCTCTACCAAACCGGGGATATAGAGCGTAGGCAAGGTCTCGCCCGACTTGCATAGTTCCTGCCCCGGATTGGCAGGCAGTTGCAACTCAATTGCCATACCGCCGAGCAATCCGTCTGCCACAAGTGCCATCCGGGTACCGCGGGGAATATCGATATCCCTGTTGACAGATACTTCTATCGTAAAGGCACTGTCGCGCATAAAATCATACTTGATAGTGTTCACCTGCCCAACCTTATAACCGCGTATCATCACGGGTGCCTGTTCCTCCAAGCCGTGTATATTATCGTACACGCCATGGAAAGCGTACATAGACGAGAATATATTGACTCCTTTCAGAAAATTGAAGCCAAAGAACAATAAAAAGATACAAACGACGGCAAGAATGCCGACCTTGATTTCACGAGCGTATTTCATATTCTGTTATTTTTCCAACTTGATAATCCAACAATCAGGGAAGTGTTTGCGTATCTCTTTTTGGGTACGCACCACGGCTTCACGGTCAGCCGATTCGCCATAATAGTATTTGTACCAGCCGTCCACTTGGAGGCATTGGCATTTCAGTCCGTGCAGGCGCGAGTCCTTGTCGGAAACAGGCGTACGGGAAGCCAAGAGTTGGATAGCATAGGTGGTCTGTTTCCGAGCCGTTGCAACCGTCTGCGTAAGGCTGTCCTGCTGCTTCGGCAGCGTATCTACGGGGGTGGCAACGGAGGTTTTCTCCACCGCTGCCGTATCTTTCGGAAGGAGCGGTCTTGCAGGCGTACGGTGTGTAAACTGCGCAAAGGCGTTGCACAGCGACTGCGCCATATCGCGCTGCCCTTTCTCGGAGGCAAGGTACTTCTCCTCGGCAGGATTGGAGATAAAGCCCATCTCAAGCAAAATACTCGGGCAAGCCGACTTGAGCAGCACCCAGAATGCCGCCTGGCGCACTCCACGCTCCGCACGGTGGAGGTTTTCCACAAACTGGCGTTGCACAAAGGTGGCGAACTGCAGCGACTGGTCCATATAGGCGTTCTGCATCAGTTCGAACATAATATAGGAGTCAATCGAATTGGGGTCGAAGCCCTGGTAAGCCGTCTGGTAGTCGGACTCAAGTTTGATAACCGAGTTCTCTCGCATAGCCACATCGAGGTTCTTGTCCATCTTCTCCGTACCGAGAATAAAGGTCTCCACCCCTTCGGCGGCTTTGGATTCGGACGAATTGGTATGGATACAGATAAAGAGATCGGCATTGTGGCTGTTCACGATGTCGGCACGCTTCTGCAGTGGGAGAAAAATATCGGTCTGTCGCGTATAGACCACGTTGATATCGGGGAATTGCTCTTTGATCATCCTGCCGGTGAGCAATGCGACATCAAGATTGAGGTTTTTCTCCTGCGCTATCTTGCCAATGGCTCCGGGGTCTTTGCCGCCGTGCCCGGCATCAATCACCACGGTAAAAGGCTTATCGGGTACACCTTTTGCCGCCAGCGGCAGCACCACAAGCAAAGAAAAAACAATATACAGGAGTACTCTTTTAGACATACCGGTCGAATTTGCCACAAATTTGCTGCAAAGTTACTGCATTTTTTTCGAATTTCCAAGTGTTTGGCGGGGTATCTTAAAATTTGACACATTTCGAGAGAGCGGCAAGCACCCGCTATCCACCTGACATCCACCTGACATCCACCTGACTTTTCAATACACAATGCATAATGCACAATGCACAATGGAATCTTAACAAAATGCACTTTTTGCAAGGCGTAGGGCAATGAGACCAATAAGACGAATAAGGCAAATAGGAATTTTACGAAGAATGGATTAGCAAAAATGAAAAAGCGCAGGCGGGTTTGCATATATGGAATAGTTTTAGTAATTTTGCAGACCTTTTCAGTAGAATGACAGAAAGCGAGTTTACACAGGAAGAAGAGCAGATGATTCAGCACGAGTTCGAGGCGCTGCTGGACGATTATGCCCATACGATGCACCGCCAGAAGGTGGAACTAATCACACATGCTTTTCATTTTGCCAAGCAGGCACACAAAGGTGTCCGCCGCCTGAGTGGCGAGCCGTATATCATGCACCCGCTGGCAGTGGCGCGTATCTGTGTGCGGGAAATAGGTCTGGGCAGCACCAGTATATGCAGTGCGCTGCTCCACGACGTGGTGGAAGACACCGACTATACCATCGATGATATACGCAACCTCTTCGGCGACAAGATTGCCCAGATAGTGGACGGACTGACGAAGATTTCGGGCGGCGTATTCGGCGAACACGCCAGCGAGCAGGCGGAGAATTTCCGCAAACTGCTGCTTACCATCTCCGATGATATACGTGTGGTGCTGATAAAGATAGCCGACCGTCTGCACAATATGCGCACCCTCGGCGCACAGCCCAAAGACAAGCAGTACAAGATTGCCGGCGAGACACAATATATCTATGCCCCGCTGGCACACCGCCTGGGTCTGTTCCCCATCAAAACGGAACTGGAAGACCTGAGTTTCAAATACGAGCACCCTGATACCTACGCCGAGATAGAAGCCAAACTGGCGGCGAACAAGAACGCCCAGATGGCTACATTTGAGACATTCTCCGCCCCTATCCGCACCAAATTGGAGGCAATGGGATACCGATTCAGCATCACGGCACGTATCAAATCGGTCTATTCGATATGGAAGAAGATGACCACCCAGCAGATACCGTTTGAGGATGTGTATGACCTGCTGGCGGTGCGTATCGTGTTTACGCCCAACGAGTCGATGTCGGAAAAAGACCAGTGCTGGATGATCTACTCCGCTATCACGGAGATCTACCGCCCGCACCCCGAGCGTATCCGCGATTGGATCAGCACGCCGAAAGCCAACGGCTACGAGGCGTTGCACGTAACCGTGATGGGGCAGGACGGCGAGTGGATCGAGGTGCAGATACGTACAGACCGTATGCACGAACTGGCGGAACGCGGTCTGGCAGCGCACTGGAAATACAAAACGGGCGAGTCGGACGAGTCGGAATTGGACAAATGGCTCTGCGAGATAAAGGAGATTCTGGAGCACCCCGAGAAGGACGCAATGGAGTTTCTCGACACGTTCAAACTGAACCTGTTTGCGCAGGAGGTGTTTGTTTTCACGCCGAAAGGGGAGATCAAGACGATGCCTCAAGGGGCGACCGCACTCGATTTTGCCTTTCTACTCCACTCCGAGTTGGGAGAACATTGTATCGGTGCGAAAGTGAACCATACGTTGGTGCCGCTCAGTTACGTACTGAAAGGCGGCGACCAGGTGGAGATACTCACCTCGGGCAGCCAGCATCCGCAGGAGAACTGGCTGGATTTTGTAACGACCGCCAAGGCACAGTCGTGCCTGCGCGAGTATTTCCGCCGCGAGGAGCGGCAGTACATCAAGCGCGGCGACAAACTGTTCCACGATGCGTGGGGTATGCTGGAGGCGAAAGGCAGCGAGGATATGGCATTACAGCGTATGCTCAACCATTACCAACTCACCCGCCCGAGCCAACTCTATCAGCAAATAGGTCAGGGAGTGATACGCCTGGACGATATGCAGCAGATTATCTTTCCGAAGAGGGGTTTTTGGGCGCGTCTCAACCCCTTCTCGTCGGCAGACAAGGAGAAAGACAAACCGCAACCCGCTCTGCAGCAGCCGCAGACACCGGCACCGGTGGCACCCAAATCGCACCAAACGATAGTCCTGACGGATGAAAATCTGGGACACGATTATATCTTAGCCGACTGCTGCCACCCTATCCCCGGCGACGAGGTACTCGGCTATCTGGGCGACGACGGCAAGATGTATATCCACAAGATCGACTGCAACGAGGCGATGCTGCTCAAGTCGTCGCAAGGCAAACGCATCTATGCCGCCACATGGAACACCCACAGGGTGCAGTCTTTCGTCGAAACGATTGAGATACAGGGCATTGACAAGTTCGGCGTGTTTATCCATGTGCTGACGATCATCACCGAGGAGTTCCACATCAACATACGCTCTATGCAAGTGGCAGCCGATGACGGTATTTTCAAGGGCGAACTGGAACTCTATGTCTATGACCGCAAGGAACTGCAAGACCTGTTCCAAGCCCTCAAAAAGATAGAGGAGATCAAAGTGGTGAAACGGATAGAGACCAATAACGGTTGATTATCGTAAGTTTCGAGATGAGATTCCTTTGCCCTGGCGGGCAAGAAATCCAAGTAACGTGAGTTCAAAATAAAGAATGAAAGAAGGGGACTTTGTCGGTCAACAACTGACAACAACTATTAAACAACAAATAACGATATGGTAAACACTACAATAGTAAACACAAATCGGCATTATCGAGGCTATATTGAACGGACGGCTACGCCGTATTACCACAAATTAACCATAAATTTTATATGCTAAAATTATATTGAAATGACGTTAAGTACATCTTTGACTTTACATCTATAAATTGCCATAAATCGTATTCGCCTACGGCGGGAAATATGGTTAATTATTGATAAAAACAAGCACCCTATTATCCATATAGGAAACGTAGATGGATGGTTATAGGATGCGCTTATGATAGAAAGGGTTTGCTCCCCGAAAAGATAAAGCAAATTTAACAAAACAAACGACATAGTGATATGAAAAAGATTTTTGCAACTCTCTCTATGGCTCTGGTGGCAGTAGCCATGATGGCACAACAACCGGTCATCACATTTGAGAAGACAGAGCACGACTTTGGCAAGATTAACGAGGCAGACGGTCGCGTTACTACGGTTTTCAAATTCAAAAACGAAGGTATGGAACCGCTGGTATTGAGCAATGTGCGTGCCAGTTGCGGTTGCACCACGCCCAAATGGACACGCGAACCGATAGAGCCCGGGCAGAACGGTGAGATAACCGTTACCTACAACCCTAACGGCCGCCCCGGACGCTTCCAAAAGACTATCACCATTACCTCCAATGCCACAACTGCGACCCAGCGCCTGTATATAAAAGGTGAGGTGATTCCGAAACCTGCCAAACCGATCAACCAGTATGCCGTAAAGATGGGCGAACTGAGTCTCAAATCGAAGACCATCAATTTCGGCACCATCAAGAAAGGCGAAAGCGTTACCCGCGAGATTGAGTATGCCAACCTTACCCAACAGGACCTCACTGTGGAATTGGCAACCCGCGACCAGGACAACTACCTGCTGTCGCAAGTGACGCTCAGCCCTGTGAAAGCCACACAAACCGGCAAACTGGTGTTTATCTTCGATTCGAAAGTTTGCAAGAACTACGGTCCTACCACTCTCTACGCCTACGTGGTAGTGAACGGCAAGCAACAACACACCGATGAGTATATGATTACACTCCGTGCCGATGTAGTGGAAGACTTCTCTACCCTGACTCCGGCAGAGCGTCAGAATGCCCCTATTATGGAAATGGATACCCAGTTTGACCTCGGTACCGTGGCTGCAGGCAAGCACCTGAAAGGCACCATCAGCATCAAGAATGGTGGCACCAACGCGCTGGCTATTCGCCGCGTGTACAGCAGCGACGAGAACGTGGTCTGCACAGCACCGAAATCGGTAAAAGCCAGTCCGAAAGCCGCAACCATCAAAGTGGACATCAATACATTGCAGGATGGCAAACCGATGGAAGCGGGCAAGTATGCACGCCAGATTCTGGTCATCACCAACGACCCGAACCACCCGCGCCACACCGTAAACCTGACGTGGACGGTAAAATAATTTGTAATTTTTAATTTGTAATGTGTCATTAGTCAGAACGTTTATGTAACAAATTACACATTACAAATTACAAATTGTCAATTAAACTATGCATCATCCTGAAAACGAGCAACAATACAAAGGTCTGATGGTTAATGCGGGGGTGGAAAACCTCCCCAGCGTTAATCCGTATGCCACCTTTCGCCGCAAGAAACGTACGCTGAGTGCCGAAGAGTATTTCGAGGGCATCCGTCGCGGCGATGCGTCCATTCTCGGTCAGGCGGTAACGCTGGTCGAGAGCAGTCTCTTGTCCGACCAAGCCATCGCACAGAAAGTGATCGAGATGTGTTTGCCCTATTCGGGAAACTCTATCCGCGTAGGCATCACGGGGGTACCGGGGGCTGGCAAATCGACATTTATCGAGGCACTTGGCACCGAACTCTGCGGGCAGGGCAAACATCTTGCCGTCTTGGCGATTGACCCCTCAAGCGAGCGCAGCAAAGGCAGTATTCTCGGCGACAAAACACGTATGAACGAATTGTCGGCTGCTGCGAATGCGTTTATTCGTCCCAGTCCGTCAGCCGGTTCGCTGGGCGGTGTGGCACGCAAGACGCGCGAAACGATCGTGCTATGCGAAGCCGCAGGGTTCGACACAATACTGGTGGAGACGGTAGGCGTCGGGCAATCGGAGACAGCCGCCCACTCGATGGTGGACTATTTCCTGCTCCTGCAGGTAACCGGCACGGGCGACGAACTGCAAGGTATCAAGCGCGGTATCATGGAGATGGCGGACGGTATCGCTATCAACAAATGCGACGGCAATAATATAGAGCGTGCGCGCGCCGCGCGCGTAAGTTTCCGCAATGCGCTGGCACTCTTTCCGCCCTCGGAGTCGGGCTGGAAACCCGATGCGATATGCTGCTCCTCGGTGGAGCATACGGGCGTAGCGGAAGTGTGGAAGAATATCGAAGAGTATATCGCTTTTGTCCGCAAAAACGGCTATTTTGACCGCCACCGCACCGAGCAGGCTAAATACTGGATGTACGAGACCATCAACCAAGCCCTGTTGGACGGCTTCTACAAAAACGAACGTATGGAGCGGTTTATCGAACAGGCAGAAAAACAAGTATTGAACAATGAGATAAGCAGTTTTGTCGCTGCACACAACCTACTGACAGAATATGGCAGAAACCACTAAAAATACACGTCACCGAAGCAACTCCACCCCGAAAGTAGGTGCAAACGAAATGGGCAAGTTGCCCCCCCAAGCCCCCGAACTGGAGGACTCGGTACTGGGTGCACTGATGATTGAGAAAGAGGCTTATGGTACCGTAGCCGATCTGCTCACGCCCGAATCATTCTACAAAGACCAGAACCGTATCATCTTTGAGGCGATACGCGCCTTGGCAGCCAAAGACCAGCCGATTGATTCGCTGTCGGTGGCGGAGAAACTGAAGAGTATGGGTACTCTGGAGGAGGCAGGCGGGCTGTACAACCTGACCGAACTCACCCGCCGTGTGGCTTCCACCGCCCACCTGCGCTACCATGCGCAGATCATTGCCCAGAAAGCCACCGCCCGCGACCTCATACACCTTGCCGCCGAGATAGAGGAGGCTGGATACGACGAGACGCAGGACATCGAAGAACTACTGAATAAGGCCGAAGCGGGCGTGTTCGAAATCGGGCAGCGTGCGCAGAAGCGTGATGTTACGCAGATCGACCCTGTTGTGGCAGAGGCATTGCGCCGTATGACCGAGGCGGAGAAAAACGACAGCAACATATCGGGTATTCCGTCCGGCTTCGGTGTACTGGACAAGGTTACAGCGGGTTGGCAGAAATCCGACCTTGTGATCCTCGCCGCCCGTCCGGCAATGGGGAAGACCGCCTTTGTGCTTTCGATGGCAAAGAACATAGTGGTCAATTATCAAATTCCCGTGGCGATGTTCTCGCTCGAGATGTCCAACGTGCAGTTGGTGAACCGTCTGATTATGAACGTGTGCGAGATAGAGGGCGACAAGATCAAGACCGGGCGTCTGACCAAAGACGACAAAGCCCGCCTCAACACCAAGATCAACGAATTGTACGGTGCACCGCTGTACATAGACGATACGCCGTCGCTCTCTGTGTTCGAATTGCGCTCCAAAGCGCGCAAACTCGTGCGCGAACATGATGTACGGATGATCATCATCGACTATCTGCAACTGATGAACGCACAGGGTATGAGTTTCGGCAGCCGCGAGCAGGAAATCAGTATCATCTCCCGCAACCTGAAAGGGCTTGCCAAGGAATTGGATATACCTATTATCGCCCTCAGCCAGTTGAACCGTGGTGTGGAAGCGCGTCAGGGGAATGAGGGCAAGAAACCGCAGTTGAGCGACTTGCGTGAGTCGGGTGCCATAGAGCAGGATGCCGATATGGTTTGCTTTATCCACCGCCCCGAGTACTTCCACTTCTACAACGACGAGAAGACGGGCAAAGACCTGCGCGGACTGGCGGAAATCATTATCGCCAAGCATCGTAGCGGTGCCACCGACGAAGTGTTCCTGCGTTTCCGCTCCAAGTTCGCGAAGTTCCAAAACGAGGACGAAGTCGCCCCCGATGACGACTACGATATACCGCCCGCACAGGCATCCGGCGACGGCGAATACCAGAGTTTCCAGTCGAAAATGAACAGTATGAGTCCCGACGGAGCGTCCGCCAATGCCAATTCGCTCGGCGACTTCGAAGAAGCACCGTTCTAATTAGGAGTTACGAATTAGGAATTTCCATGAGGTTTCCTTGCTTTTTCCATAAGGATAGCCTCACCCGAATATAGTAAATAGAAAACAACAACATAATGCAAAGAACAGTAATCATTGATGCGCTCAAGCGCACCGACTTCGGCGCAGAAATCAATGTCCGCGGTTGGGTCAGAAGCCGTCGCGGCAACAAGAATGTATCGTTTATCGCCCTCAACGACGGTTCCACTATCAAGAACATTCAGATTGTGGCAGACCTGAGCAAGTTCTCCGAGGAGCAACTCAAACCCGTTACCACGGGTGCTTGTATCTCGGCTACGGGGACGCTCGTAGAGAGCCAGGGGGCAGGACAATCAGTGGAGATACAACTCACCGGTCTGGAGATCTACGGCACAGCCGACCCCGAGAAATATCCGTTGCAAAAGAAAGGACTCAGTATGGAGTACCTCCGTACCATTGCGCACCTGCGTCCGCGTACCAACACTTTCGGGGCGGTATTCCGTATCCGCCACAATATGGCTATGGCTATCCATACCTATTTCCACGAGCACGGCTATTTCTATTTCCATACTCCGATTATCACGGCTTCGGACTGCGAAGGTGCAGGGCAGATGTTCCAAGTAACCACCAAGAACCTCTACAACCTGAAGTTTGACGAGAATGGCAGGATTGACTACTCCGACGATTTCTTTGGCAAGCAGACTTCGCTGACCGTTAGCGGTCAGTTGGAGGGCGAGTTGGCGGCTATGGCACTCGGTAAGATCTACACTTTCGGTCCCACCTTCCGCGCCGAGAACAGCAACACTCCGCGCCACTTGGCAGAGTTCTGGATGATCGAACCCGAAGTGGCTTTCATACAGAAAGACGAACTGATGGACCTCGAAGAGGATTTCATCAAATACTGCGTCCGTTGGGCATTGGAGAACTGCAAAGACGACCTTGAGTTCCTCAATCAATACGTGGACAAAGGGCTGATTGCCCGCCTCAAATCGGTCATCAACACCGAGTTTGTGCGTCTGACCTACACCGAGGGTGTCAATATCCTGCAAGAGGCAATGAAGAACGGCAAGAAATTCGAGTTTCCTTGCAACTGGGGCGACGACCTCTGCTCCGAGCACGAGCGTTTCCTGGTAGAGGAACATTTCGGCAAACCCGTCATTATGACAGACTACCCCAAGGATATCAAGGCATTCTATATGAAGATCAACGAGGACGGCAAGACCGTACAAGGTACCGATGTGCTGTTCCCGCAGATAGGCGAGATCATCGGCGGTTCGGTGCGTGAGGAGAGCCTCGATAAACTGAACGCGGAGATCGAACGCCGCCAGATCCCGATGAAGGATATGTGGTGGTATCTCGATACACGCCGTTTCGGTGCCGCACCGCATGCCGGTTTCGGACTGGGCTTCGAGCGACTGATGCTCTTCGTTACGGGTATGCAGAATATCCGCGATGTCATCCCCTTCCCCCGTACTCCGAAAACCGCAGAATTCTAATCTAATGATTTTGTACCGATATGATACAGACACTTGCCATACAAAACTTCAAATCAATAGCCAATGTTACTCTCAATTTGGGTAACATCAATGTATTGATTGGAGCAAATGGTTCGGGTAAGTCCAATATCTTGGAGGCTGTAGGTATGGCTGCAGCCGAAAGAGACGGACATATAAAAACAGATGAAATGTTCTACAAAGGTATCCGAATCGCAAAACCAAATTTGGTTGTCGGATCATTCTTCGGGCATAAACTTTCACAAAAAATTGCAATTACCATTAGCAACGAAAAAGAACAATTAAACTACCTTATCACCAACGAACATCCGGATGACATATATGCCGATTGGCACGCATCTGTCAATATATCAAAATCCACAGTACTCAGAAACACCCTATCCAAGTATCTAATCTACTCTGCCTCTATTGATGCACTACGTGGTTTTACTACAGGCAGTTACCAAATGCCATTAGGTTTGCATGGTGAAGGTTTGGACGTATTATTAAGTACTATGTCAGAATCTGACAAAAGACTTATCAAAGATGAAGTTGCAGAATGTATTCCTTGGATGCAGAATATTTTCATAGACACCAATGATACGTACAAGATGCAAGGATATAAGTTAGGTCGAAGCATATCTAATTTGTATTTTCAGGATCGGTATATGCAAAAAACCAACAACATATTTTCTGCAGAAAATGCCAATGAAGGAATACTGGAGTTGCTCTTCTATTTAACTCTCTTTGTCAGTGTGAAAACCCCCTCCTTTTTTGCAATAGATAATATTGACAATGGTTTGAATCCGCGCCTGTGCAGACACCTGCTTACCATTCTTGCCAAATTGGCAAAAAGCAATGGTAAACAAGTGCTTCTCACTACTCAAAACCCTGCTGTTTTAGATGGTTTGAACCTGAATGACAATAATCAGAAGTTGTATGTTGTAGAGCGAAATGATGAAGGATATACCATTGCCAAACAACTACGCACAAAGGAAAGTTCTGCCCGGATGAAACTCTCAGAGATGTGGATGAATGGTTTGATTGGTGGCGTTCCTAATAACTTTTAGGTATGAGGTATGGAATTATTGCCGAGGGCATTGCTGATATATATGTCATTCGCAACATATTAAAATATCTGCTAAAAGCGGATAGCACAGATATTTACTCCATTCGTCCTAAAGAAATTATTGATGAGACAGATGCTTCTGAAATGCGTTTCAGCAATTGGGAATTGGTTATGCATACTTGTGCTGATACTGGTATTCTTTCTGCCTTTTTCGATTCTTTTGAAGAGGAAGGAGTTATTATTGTGCAGATTGATACGGCGGAACGAGGTGAAACTAATTATAACATACCTCTACCTATACGAACGAAAAATACAGATTGGACTACCTATTCAGAGACGCTCCGTCAAGCAGTAAAAGCAAAGTTGGAAGCATACATTCCTGTGCAATACCGATGTAAAATAGTATATGCTATTGCTATTGAAGAAACAGATGCATGGCTGATACCCATTTTCAGCAACTCCGATAATGATACATCTTCATTGGCAAGTCCTAAGGAACGTCTGCAAGCAACGATTGGTTCTTTAGGAAACAAAAAGAAGAAATATATTAGTACAAACAAAAGACATTTGGATTATCAAGAAATTACCAAACAATTAAAACGGTCTCTGCCCTACTGCAGAAAAGCCAATCGGAGTTTGGATTTATTCTGCACAGATTTGGAAGAGATTATCACAAAAATGAATAATCAAAACTAATTTTATATGAAAAAAATCTTTTTAATGCTCCTTACAACATTTGTCGTTGCCGGAACTGTCTTTGCAGAAGACACACCGCCACAACAAATAGAATATCAAGTAGGAGATACAATAACCGTAAACCGCGATGCCACTCATTATATAACGGGTGAGCGTATATCCAAATGGGTATATGATGTCAAACACACGATACGGCAAATAGGTTCACTCTTTCATAAAGATGGTATTTTGCTTAAAGGCATACGCTCTTGGATAGCCCCATCAAACATTTCTCCTGCCAAGACAAGAAAACCAAAGGAAATAAAGGCTGATGAACAACAAGTAGAAAATACTACAGAGGTTTCTACTCCTACAGAAGTACCTACTACGGAAACGAAAGAAGTTGTATCTGACAAACAGGCTGTAGAAAATCAAACCAACATAGAAACACATAGCAAGCCTACTACGCTTACACGTATAAGAGGACGTATATTATCCAAGGACAATGGTAGTCATTCTATTGCAGGAGCAAAAATTACCTTAGGAAATCAAGGAATCTCCACCACCACTAACACCAATGGTGAATTTTCTTTCACATATCTGGAACCAATAGATGAAGAAATTATTATCGAAGCAGATGGCTATATGCCTGATATTCAATTGGTTTTATTACAAGAAGGTGAATTAAATGACCTAGGAAACATTTGTCTGCAACGTGATCTTGCACGCGATGCCCAAGAGGAGATCCTCCTCAACATTGCGGATGAAGATCTCAATGACGATGAGGGCAAGTCGCAGGCGCAGGCATCGGCTTCCTCGGCAAGCAACGATGTATTCAACTCGACCACCTCATTTGCTTGGTCCACAGCCCGTTACCGCAAACGCGGTTACGACCAGACCTACGAGCAGACCTACATCAACGGTATCAACTTCAACTCTGCCGAGCGCGGTCAGTTCAATTTTTCGTCAATGGGCGGTTTGAACGACGCCAGCCGCAACAAAGAGGTGCTGAACCCTATTGAGGCGACCAATTTCGCTTTTGGCGGTCTCAGCACTTCGACCAACTATCTGATGGACGCTTCGCGCTATGCACAGGGATGGAAAGTGGGAGTTGCCGGCACCAACCGCAACTACAAAGCCCGCGTAAATGCCACCTACGCCAGCGGACCGCTTGCCAACGGTTGGTCGTTTATCGGACAGATGGCATTCCGTTTCTCGCCATATATCGACCAGAAGGGAATTATCGGTGAAGGTATCAAGTACTACTCGCTGGGCTATTTCTTCTCGGCAGAAAAGAAATTCAACAACGGCGACAAATTGTCTATCATCACTTTCGGTGCACCTACCGAGCGCGGGCAGTCGGCGGCCGTTACCCAAGAGGTGTACGACCTGACCAATGCCTACAACAAAACCTCGTGGGGGCACAATAGTTATAACCCATATTGGGGCTATCAGAATGGCAAAGTACGCAACTCGCGCATTGTCAAATCGTATGACCCGACCGCCATCTTGAATTACGACCTGAAGATTGACGACTACAACAAGATGAAGTTTGCCGTCGGCTACCACTATAGTTTCTACAGCAACTCGGCACTCACATTCTATAATGCGCCGGACCCGCGTCCTGACTACTACCGCAACCTGCCTTCGTTCCTTTGGGACGGACAGATTGCCGACTCCAACTCGGAGCAACTCTTTGGCTCGGACGGCAGCCACTATCCGTATGGTAATTTCATCGGCGCAGATATGAATGGCCTCGAGATGGGTATGGGGCAATTAGCACACGATGGCAACATCATCGGGCCGAGTATCAATGCACAACAATATAATGCATTGGTGGATCTGTGGCAAAGTCGCGACAACAAGACTACCCAGATCGATTGGGACAACATCTACGCTTCGAACATCGCCAACAACTACAACAACCCCAACGGGTCGGCACGTTACCTGTTGGAACGCCGCCACAACAATATCCAGGAGGCTATGGCGAATATCAACTACGTGAATACGCAGTTCGACCATCTCAAGATTACCGCCGGTTTGGAGGGCAAGTTCTCGCAAGGTATCCACTACAAGACAGTAGACGATCTGCTCGGCGGTAAACAATGGATTGATGTCGATCCGTTTGCCGACCGTGATATCAAGGAGTTGGCTACCAATGCAGGGCTGTCGCAAACCGACATCGCTAATGTGAAGAAGAACGATATTGCTGCCGACTACAACGATGTAAAGCACGATGGCGACCGTTTCGGCTACGACTACCGTATCAATATGGGTACTGCCAAACTGTGGGCGCAGAACGAGTGGACATTCAACGAAGTGGATTTCTATTATGCCCTGCAACTCACCTACTATTCTATGCAACGTACCACCAATATGATCAATGGTCGTGCATGGTATCTCTCGCAACTCAATCCGCAATACGCTTTCCACTACCTCGGTACACAAGCCGACGAGATCATCGCCCATGCCAATGCCGGCACACTTACTGCAGGTACCACTTATATGGGACAGGCGCACCATTTCATTGACCCTGCTTTCAAACTCGGTGCTACCTACAAGATTGACGGACGCAATAAACTGAAGATTAATGCGTTGGCAGAGACACGCGCTCCGTTGGCACGCAATGCCTACATCTCACAGCGTGTTCACGACCGCGCTATTGAGACAATCTATACCCACGACAATGCCAAGAACCTCAAGGACTTCTATGCAGCCAGCGAGAAAGTGGCAGGTGGCGACCTCTCATACGAGTTCAATTTCCCCATTGTCCGCGGTCGTATCACGGGTTTCTTCACCCAGTTCTGGGACGGAAGCGAACTGAACGGCTACTATGATGACGAGGCACGTACGTTTGTCAACCAAGCTCTGACCGGTATCAACCGCCGTCATATGGGTATCGAAGCAGCCGCTGCCGTGAAACTCGGTACGTATTTTACCCTGACAGGTGCTGCCAGCGTGGGCGATTATCGCTATACAAGCAACGCAATGGCTATCACATCTGCCGAAAATGGTATGGCACTTGCCGAGGACAAGGACGGCAAATCGGTCTTCGAGTTGCAAGACGAAGTGCTGCTCAAGGGCATCCGTGTCGCAACCGGTCCGCAAGTGAACGCCAGCCTCAAACTGTCGTTCTTCCACCCGAAGATGTGGTTTGCTGATGTAACGGTCAGTTACTACGACTGGAACTTCCTCGACGTGGCTCCTTCGCGCCGTATGAAAGGTCTTTACACGGGTGTTCGTGCTGACGGAACGCCTGTAAACGGGTGGTATGGAGACAGTTATGCCAATGCCATTGAGACCACTGATGGCAAAACTGCTGTGATAACGGGCGACGGCTCTTTCCCGACCAATGCCGTGCCGGATAAGAACGGAGTACCTGTATTGCGTTATCCGTACAATATCCTTTCTATGCAGGAGTCGTTGGCTGCCACCAACCCGCTCAACCGCTTCATTGTTGATGCCAGCGTGGGCAAATTGATCTATCTGAAGAACCGTCAGTCGCTATCAATCAACCTGTCGGTAACCAACCTCACCAACAACACCCATTTCAAGACGGGCGGCTACCAACAGGCGCGTCTGCCGCGCTACACGCGCCAGGGGGTGGGCGAAAATGAGAACTCGGTTATCTCCCCAAATGCGTGGAAATTCCCGAGCAAGTACTACTACGCATGGGGTATGAATTTCTTCTTGAATGTAACCTATAAATTCTAATCAGTATGCAACGTAAAATCTATTATATAGCCGCTCTGTTTGCCGCTACGACAACCCTGTTCACTGCTTGCGAACCGCGTGCCCTCACTGAGGACGATGTGTTCCGCAAGAGCGACGACATCGAAAGCATTATGCAACAGCGCGATGCTGAATATCACCTCTACACGCTCAATGAGTTTGTGGACACCTATATGACCGAACAAGGGAATTTCTGGAGCGATACATCGCAATACCGCAGCCGCGCTACCAATGGCGATGGTATCTACCTGTTCTCGCTTGACACCCTGCCGACCTTCGGTGCGGGTATCTATATCCGAGGACGTGTTACGACCGACGACTACGGAGGAAATTTTTATAAATCCTTGGTTATCCAACAAGTGATTAACGGCAAGCAACAGAACCTGCGGGTGTCAGTGGATCTCGGTTCGGTGGGTGGTATGTACCAACTCGGACAAGAGATACTTATCCGCTGCAATGGGCTGTGCATCGGGCGTTATGGCGACCAGCCGCAACTATGCATACCCGCCTACAACAACAATATCTATGCGCAAAACGCTACGCAAAAGGTCGGTTGGGCTCCCGGACGTATTCCGAATGGCATTTTCCGCAATGCAGTAACGCTGATCGGTGTACCCGACCAATCGAAACTGCAATACGATACCATCACTATTGCCGACTTTATCAACCTCAACGACGAGAAGCAGATGCGTACGATGGACGGGCGTTTGGTTGTCCTCAAAGACGTGTGGTTTACGGGCAAATACGAATATAATGGCACGCTGACTGACTGCACCACAGGCGATCCTGAGACAGACAGTTATGCCAATGTCTTTGCACCGACCACCAACAATGTAGGTTTCCCGCAAAGCCGTATCATCTCCGATGGCACCAACGAGACACTCGTCGGCAGTTCGGAATATAGCAAGTTCTCGCATTTCTATTTGCCTGGTGCCGACTCTACCGGTATTGCCAACTGCGCCAAGTATAAGGGGACAATTACGGGTATCCTCGGTCAGTTCCGAGACAATGCACGCTATGCACACGACAAATACGACTGGTCTATCACCCCGCGTAACATCAATATCGGCAACAGCAGCCCGCTGAACGACATCGTGATGTTCAATACCGAGACGGGCAAAGAGTGGATCCCGCAGGAGTACACCGCTCCCAAAGAAGAAGAGACCACTCCAACCGAGTAAAACGAAAAAGAGCGGGACAAAGATCAATACCCAAACAAGCATTGACCTTTGTCCCGCTTTTTAATTCTTTGTTCATTGTCCTTTATTTTTTTGTTTCAACGAAATGAATTGGCTTGATGCCCTGCTCCTTTTGCCGCTGCTTATCGGACTCATCCGTGGGCTGATGCGCGGACTGATCACCGAACTCATTGCCATACTGGCAGTTGTGTTCGGCGTGTTGGGCGCACGTCTGTGGGGTGCGCATTTCTCTGCGTGGATATTGCTGCAAACAGAATGGCCTGCGGGTGTGTGCGATGTGATTGCATACGCCCTGCTGTTTTTGGGGATTGCGATTGTGCTGAATATCCTCGGACGCATGCTTTCCAAACTACTACGCGCTATTCACCTCGGTTTTCTCAACCGATTGGGCGGAGGATTGTTCGGCATTGCCAAATGGGCATTGGTGGTTCTGTTAATAGTATTCCTTGCCGACCGGCTTGACCGCCAATTCGGCTGTTTCAGCAAGACGGAAATCGTAAAGACCTCCGTCCTCTATCGTCCGTTTGTGGACGCATCCAATCATCTGCTCAATGTAGTAACCGAGGCCACCACAAACAGTCTGTAAAACGCATTGCATACATCCTACCCTATAGAAAATGGGACTGCCATTGCATATTTCTCTCTTGGCAGCAATCTCGGAAACCGTGAGCAGAACATCAATAATGCGTTGCAACTACTTGGGCAACATATAGGTCTGCCTGTCCGCCGATCTGCTTTCTTCTATTCCGAGCCATGGGGGTTCCGCTCTGAACACTCATTCTGTAATCTCTGCGCCTCATACGCCACAGACCTTTCTCCAATAGATATTCTCTACACTACCCAACAAATAGAGTACACCCTCGGGCGCACTCACAAATCGCAGCACGGACACTATCAGGATCGCCTTATAGACATCGACCTGTTGCTCTATATCACTCCGCAGGGACATTCCCTTTCCATCCAAACTCCCGACCTCATTCTCCCCCACCCGCTTATGCATCTCCGTCCGTTTGTAATGGTTCCACTCATAGAGATACTGCCTTTACCAATTACGTAGAAAAGACGTAGAAAAGACGTAGAAAGGACGTAGAAAGGACGTAGAAAGGACGTAGAAAGAATTGGGGTTTAGTGGGAGCATAAGCCGCCCTAAAGATAGTCAAGATTGTATATCTTTTTCGTACCCTATTGCTCTATTGGGGCGGTATAGACACCATTTTCTTTGGTCGGTTCGATATGGATGCCCACGTGTGTTTGTTCGCCGAACTGTTCTTTCAGACGGCGTTCAAGGTCGGTAGCGTGTTGGTGTGCTACATACAGCGGTGTATCACCGGGCATACGCAGGTGCATCTCTATGGCATAATGGTTACCCACACTACGGGTGCGAAGATGATGCAGTTCGGTCATAGCCTTGTCTTCGTTCACAATATCCACAATCTGTTGTTCCACCTCGTCGGGCAGACTCTTTTCCAAAAACTCCCCCATCGCACCATACACCAGTTTAGCCGCCGTTACGATGATTAAGATACTGACTATCAAAGCGGCTATCGGGTCGAGAATAGTCCATTTCTGCCCCAAGAGGATAGCCCCGCCGATACCGACTGCCGTACCGATAGACGAGAACGCATCCGAGCGGTGATGCCATGCATTCGCCACCACGGCGTCCGAATGAACCTGTTTGCCAACTCGCACAGTAACCTGGTAGGTGATTTCTTTGAGTACGATACTCACCAACGCAGCCCATAGAGCAATCCAACCGGGCTCAGGCAACTGCTCGCCATGCGCTACACGCAGTATCTTCTCCACTCCGTTTGCTGCAATCATCCCTCCCACAGCCAACAATGCCAAGCCGATACAAAAGGTAGCCAACGTCTCGTACTTGCCATGCCCGTAGTCATAGTCGTGGTCAGCAGGACGGTTGCTGATTTTTATAAAAACCAGCACTACGATGTCTGTGAGAAAATCGCTGAGTGAATGTACCGCATCGGCAATCATTGCCGCCGAGTGCCCCAGCACTCCCGCCAGGAACTTGAACACCAGCAGCACCATATTCACCACGCTGCCGAATATGGTCACCCGATAAATCCTCCCCTCCCGCTGTTTGTCTGCCTCTATAATTGTCTCTGCCATACATTAACACTTTATCGGTTATTTACCCATTGTTTCATAATAAGGACGCAGGTACTCTTGGGCGCGGGTGTGTTTGGCGACTTGTTTGGTATGGTTGCCGCGGATGCCACGTTCCAGATTGTGGGTCAAGTCGTGCCATTTGGTGATAATGGCAAGGCGGTTGCCCGATGTGGCGATACGCTCCAGATAGGTGTCGTAGGTCTCGGTTTTGGCGTGTGTGAGCAGGCGAAGAGTATCTACGATATGGGTGGGAATGCCCTGCTCCAAAAGATACTCAAAGGTATATCCGCTGTCCTCTACCACATCGTGCAAGAAACCCGCCACTATCTCGTCCGTACACGCACCCATCAGCCCAACCGCCAAAGGGTGCAGTATAACCGGTTTGCCGTCCAAATCCAACTGCCCCTTGTGCGCCCCTGTGGCAATCTCCAAGGCTCTTTCTATCAATTCCGAATCGGGCATAGTATAGTATATTTCTTATTGGCAAAGGCAATACAATGCTTTATTTTTTCCATACACTCAGTATTTGAGCATATAAATCGTCGGCTCGTTTAGTAATCTCATTCTCATCCCAATCAGTAATTTTCAGATACTTGTCTAAAGTAATTAGCCCAGAGGCTGCCTTTATAAGTCCTGGCTTATTGCCTTTACCATTCAATTTATCCTGCCATTTACTATTACTGATAGAGGTGTTTAATTTGCCAGGAATGATAGCCAAGTTACCTAACGTGTATAAAATATCATCACGCTTTTGGATTGTCGCATCATCCAATCCAGTAAATCCCCATGTTTGCTTCCACTTTTTAGGCATTAAGTGTTCCAATGTATAATACTTGATGCCTTTCATCACTGTCGCAGAATATGGGTCGGAGCGAAGACGTGTTTCTAGCATATAGAGTATGCCCATATTCTGTTCGTTGATAAGATACACTCCGCCATTGATTGACTTTTGTATATCCGCATCATCAACAGGGGCTGTCAACCTATCGCTATCCTTTCCGTTGACAAACTCCTGTAAGTCTTTTAATGCCAGGATGGAATTGGTCAGCAAACTATCAGAATACATCTTGCTATATGAACGAGTTTCCACATGACAAATCAAACGGCGCATCATATATGCTTCCAAGTACTCACATATATTTACTATCTCATTTTTGTCCTTTTGATTAACCAATAGATACAATATATATGGAATCATTGTGGACATTTTGAGTGAAAACATCATTACATTCAACCTGTCCAATCCGACTTCTTCTGTAAGGGCGTATTCTCCACAATCAGGCCTGAGGTTTTCCATAAAGAGAGTAGCATACTCTTTGATTTCTTTCATCAACGTATTCTTATCTCCTCCCATATACTTATTGATAAACTCCTTATAGGATTCGAATAATTTCTCCGTGCGTGCATAACGCTGTTTGTCCTCTGTAGTAACACGATACTTGGCATCGTGTACTTTCATATTTAACAAGGCAGAAAAGAATACATCAATTAAGTGAGGGCGGCTTGTTCCAGATACAATTTCCTGATTCCAATACTCTCTTTGTTCTCTATCTTTTTCAAATATAGGTTCCCAATATGTTTCAAATTCATTCAAGTTATTTTCATTAAACAGATAGTTCTTCAATAACTCAGATGTAGTCAATTTAATGCCAAGTGAATTGATTGTATCGAAAATCTGCTGTTCATCTTCATCATAATTTAAGTCTATCCCTACAAAAAGAATTTTATTCATAATAGATGTTACACTATTGATGTCAAGTACAGTAATGTCTATTTTACGAAGAAAATACTGATAGGCATTGATAATTTGGCTCTCACTTTCTACAACATTTCCTTTCTTGTCTACAGACAGATTCTCAAGAGTGGTAAGATTCATTATCTGCTCAAATGCCGGACGATCTAAACGATTGTGGTGAAATGCCAGAACTTTAGTACCATTGTTACTTCTACACTTGCACACATCTTCGTAAATCCATTCTTGTCCCAATTTAAGACTCAATACTTTGAAAAATATAGCAATTGTAGTCAGTCGTTGCTGACCATCAATAACGGTACGAATATCACTCACACCTCCCATAGCAGGTGTTTGTTGTTGCTTGAGAATAATAGACCCAAAGAAATGTGGTTTGGCAGATGGAGATGTTAAATCTATAACATCTTCCAAGAAGCGTTTCCATAGTTCTTCATTCCACACGTAAGACCGTTGGTAATAAGGTATTACCAATAGTCTTTGATTATTAAGGATGTCTGCTATCTTTTTCTCTTGCGCATTCATGTGTTTGGCTATTTATAGATTGAATATAAGGTTAATCATAATACGAGGGTGTATCAGCCAAAGTATCTTTGGTATATGGATACACCCTCGCATATTTACTCGTAAACTAGACTATGTTTACTTGTTTACTTGGAAGCGGGTGTTGCCGGTGGTGAAGAAGTCAACGATTTGGTTGGCGGCGGCGATGCCGGCGTTGATGTTCGCCTCGGCGGTTTGGGCACCCATCTTCTTCGGAGTGGCAAAATAACGCCCCTCGAACAAGGTCTTGAACTTCATATCCGCTGCGGGCATAATGTCCGTAACGTACTTGAAATCAGCGCGCTCCTGCATGAGTTGGATAAGTTCGTCCTCGTTGATGACCTCCTTACGGGCAGTATTGACCAAGACAGCCCCCTTCGGCATCTGAGACAAAAGGGCGTAGTTGATACTCTGTTTGGTTTCTGCGGTAGCAGGGATGTGCAGCGAAACAATGTTGCAAGTGCGGTAGAGTTCCTCGGCAGAGTGAACGGGCGTAACGCCTGCGGCAATCATAGCCTCATCGGGACAGAAAGCGTCGTAAGCGTAGATGTCCATGCCAAAGCCTTTGGCAATACGCGCCACGTTGCGACCTACGTTGCCGAACGCATGGATACCGAGTTTCTTGCCTTTGAGTTCGGTGCCGCTGGTGCCGTTGTAGAAGTTGCGGACAGCCATCACCATAAGTCCGAGAGCCAACTCAGCCACTGCGTTGGAGTTCTGCCCCGGGGTGTTCATAGCCACCACGCCGTGTGCGGTAGCCGCTGCGAGGTCGATGTTATCGTAGCCTGCGCCTGCGCGAACTACAATCTTGAGTTGAGGAGCAGCATCGAGTACCTCTGCGTCCACGATGTCGGAACGCACGATGAGGGCATCGGCATCAGCCACAGCATCCAGAAGTTGCTGTTTGTCAGTATATTTCTCGAGCAAAGCGAGGGTGTAACCTGCTTTCTCCACCACCTCGCGAATGCCGTCCACAGCCACTTTCGCGAAGGGTTTTTCGGTTGCAATAAGAACTTTCATACTATTGACTAATGTTGTGTAAAACACTGCCGTGCGCTTTTCTTCACGCTTGGGATTGCGAAACCAATAGTCCATAATGGTATCCATAATCGTATAAATTTTGTTAATTTATGATTGTGCCATACCTTGCCTATCCTATGCGCATCCTATGCGTATCCATTGCTGAAAAGTTGCGGTTTGACAGCATTAAAACACATTAATGAAACGATTGGATCATTAGAGTTTCTTCTCGTAATCGTGGATGCAATCAACGAGTGCCTGTATGCCCTCAACGTCCATTGCGTTGTAGCACGAAGCACGGAAGCCGCCTACGAGACGGTGCCCCTTGATGCCGACCATGCCGCGCTCGGTAGCGAACTTGAAGAAGTCGTCTTTGAGTTCCTCGTATTCGGGTTTCGGCACGAAGCAGATGTTCATACGGCTACGGTCCTCCTTGTCGAGGATAGTGGGAACGAACATCTTGGAGTGGTCGAGGCAATCGTAGAGGAGGTCAGCCTTCTGCTGGTTGCGGCGGTCAATCCACTCGACGCCGCCGTGCTCTTTGAGCCAACGGAGGTTAAGGAGCGCGGTGTAGATAGGCAGGACGGGAGGCGTGTTGAACATACTGCCGCCGTCGATATGCGTCTGATAGTTGAGCATCGTGGGGATATAGCGCGACACGTGACCGAGAGCCGACTCCTTGATGATGACGAAAGTAACGCCTGCGGGGGCGATGTTCTTCTGTGCACCGCCATAGATGACGTCGAACTTGCTTGCGTCGATAGGACGGCTGAGAATGTCGGACGACATATCGGCAATCAAAGGTACATTGCCCTTCTTGGCGTAGATTTCCTGCAGTTTGCGCTCGGAAATCTCGGTACCAAAAATGGTGTTGTTGGTGGTGATATGGAAATAGTCAGCGTCCTGCGGAATGTCGTAACCGGTCGGGATAGAATTGGTTGACTCTGCGACCACCTCTACCTCGCCGAAGCCCTTCGCCTCTTTGATAGCCTTCTTCGACCATACGCCCGTGTTGAGATAGGCGGCTTTCTTCTCGAGGAAGTTGTAAGGCACCATACAGAACTGGAGGCTTGCGCCGCCGCCGAGGAATATGACACGGTAGCCTTCGGGTACGCCGAGGAGTTCCTTCATCAGGGCTTCCGCCTCGTCCACAACGGGCTGGAAGTACTTGGCACGGTGCGAAATCTCGAGGATACTCAAGCCTTCGCCTTGGAAATCGAGCACTGCATCAGCCGTCTGCTTGATGACCTCTTTGGGCAGGATACTGGGACCTGCGTTGAAATTGTACTTTCGCATAAAGATATTAGTTAATTGAATTTGAATATATTATTTTTCTACTAAGAAAAGATATTCCTTATAGGCATTATCGGAGTTAATCCACTCATTCGTCCAACGCATACCGCTCATTACATTCTTCTTGTAATCAATCTCTTGCGCCTTTATCAGACATCCGGTAGAATGGAGAATGTCGTTCAGTTCCTGCTTGGTAGCCCGTCCGCCAGAACTATAAGACAAAAGAATATAGTGCGCATTGGTCTTGCGAATCAAGTCGTCTATCGCCTGCATAGCGATGAAATTGCCGTCCTCATTCTTTCTGTATTCCTCAAAGACGGAAGCAGAGACGGTGTCCCGTGTGTCCTCCCGCCGATTGGCTTTCCCGAACAATTTCGGCTTGTCGTTCAGAATGATGGTCTTCCATATATGATAGTAGGCGGCATAGCGCACACGACTGGGCGGCATTTTCTCGTTGTTGGATCCGTAAGGAGGGTCAAGGTACACTAAATCATGGTATGTGCTCACCACATCAAACACATCCTTTTTCGATACACTATTGCGTGTGTGAATAGGAAAACGTTGCGGGACTTTCAGCACCATATCATTATAGGAACGGGGAGACCAGCCCGACAAATAAGCAGCATAATGCCCCAAGGTATTATCTACAGCGTCCAATGCCAGTATCAAACTGGTAAGCAACACGCACTTGTCTTCCCAACTCAGTTTCAGCGTATCAATCCTATCACGGATAGCGTCCAGACGCATCGTATTTTTCAGTTGGAAAGGACGCTTGCCTTCCTCGCCCTCACCACCATAATGTTCGGAGAACCAGCCGTAATATCCGGGCAAGGCATTCAGTTCGTCAATAATCAACTGATAGAAAGAATCGGGCTTGTCGGCTACCAAATAGCAGGTGGCAAAGACCTGAGACCATTCGGAAATATCGTTGGCTGTGGTATCCAACCCTATTTGCGAGAATGCCTGTGCCACACGCGTAGTACCCGAAAAAGCGTCCAAAGCCGTATGAACATCGCCCAAATCGGCAACCATAGGGAGAATATACGGCAACATCTTCAGTTTAGAACCCGTATATTTTATTCCCTCCGTTGTCGGCATTGTGCAACAACGAGTATCGCCGAATATGTTCAATTGTTCTGCCATTTACAGAGTTTGCAGCAAATTATTGATGTCATCCTGCAAGATGATGTTGGCTTTCTTGTGTCCCTCCTCCGAAGCATTCAATGCCAAACGGAACAACTTTACCAACGTCAGATTGTGTTTGTACGTTATCCAACCGTTGGTAAGGCTGTTGAAGTAGTTCGCAGCATGGATAGTGTGCGTCCAAAAGCCTCGTTGCAAAGCATTAGCGGCAGCACCCCCATAGCGCACCTCGCAAATGTATCCGTCCTGCTGATTGAGGAACATATAGATAGGGTGCGAACGCCCTTTTCCTGCTACAACCTTGTGGTCTTGGAAATCGTAGCGTTGCCCTTTGTTAATGAATACAATTTTGTCGGTATCTGCTTTCATCTTGTTGAAATCAAACACCATTATATTGCACTCCATATCTTTCTCGCGATAGATAAGAGGCATCACATTGACACTATTCAACGAGGCAAACTCCTGCGACAGGAAAAGTTCGCTAATGGTATGCTTATCGCTTATACACGTACCCAATTCTTGTAATTTCGGGAACATCAACGCGTCCTTATCCGTAGATAATTGCAAAGGACCATCGCCATACGCCTTGAGGCTGATAGGAATCTCCTGCTTCGTTAATTCGTTGATAATCACAATGTCTTCTTCGTGTTCTTTTGCACGAAAAAGGTCTTTACCCACATGCCGGCTATCGTAGTCGTACATAAACTGGTGAATAAACTCCGCTATGCCGATTTCAGCCAAATCACCATGCGTCTTGTTTCCGATAAGACGCATAGTGAATATGTTCGACAACGTGTTTATTATCCATTGCGGATGTTTCGTTGCCAACAATTGAAACCGCTGTTGAAATTCCTTATAGCCGATATCCATATCCGCACGTGTTATTGCTTGGCGATCATGCCGTCTTTCCACTTGCTGCGCTGCTCGGGGAGGACTTCGGTATCAGGCTGTTTGATGGCGTCCTTGATGGCGTCTTTTACCTTCTGGGCAGCGTCCTTGATACCCTCGCGGACATGCTCCACCAAGTCGGCATGCTCAAACCACGCGATGGCATCCGCCTTGGTAACGACAGCACCTTGGGCTTTGTCCACAGCCACGAGACGGCAGTTGTCGAAAGCGGTCAGAGGCTCAATGCCGTGCTGCGTCTGGAGGTAGCAGATGACATCACCTTTCTTATAGAACGTGCCGAAAGCAGGTGCGTGGCTGTCCTCGTTGTAGTCGAGTTCCCATAGCACTTTGCCTGCCAGCGTAGCCTCCAGCGGTTCGGCATTCGGGTGCAGGATAGCACGTTTGTCGGCAGCCGAGATGAACGTTACTTGCTTGCCACCCTGTGCGGCTTTCTCCATACGCTCGAGGAGGTCTTTGTTGAACTGCTCCTTCGCCTGACCGGACTTGTACTCGCGGTACTGCTTCTCGTGCATAGCGAACTCGAAGAGTTCCTCGTCGTCCTGCCCGCGGTCCCAACCGAGTTTCTCCATCTCCTCTATATAGTGCGGCAGCACATCGGGATAGAGTGCCTGCGGGTCGCCCGTGTAGAACTCCATGCCTTTTTCTTTGGCGAGTTCGATGATTTCGGGAGCCAGTTCGCCCGGCAATTTGCCCGACTTGCCGAGAATCATACCCCACATAGCGGGGTCCATACGGGTGAACGGTTTCTCGCCCATCGACTTCGAGAACAGGTTCATCAGGGCGGCATTCTTCACGTACTGCGAGAACGGCGTTACGAGACACGGCGTACCGAGCATAGGCCATATACGCTGCACTTCCTCGAAGAGTTCGACGAGCAGTTCGTCCTCGCTAAGGGCTTTCTCACCACGCTTGACAAGATTGGCGTTGATAGCGGCGTGCATACCCTTGAGGTCCGCCATCAGCGAGCCCATCATACCGCCCGGCAGACCGCAGCCGACAAGCAGAGAGGTCATTCTTGAGTTGCGGGGGTCGATCCAGTAGCCGAGGAAATCATCGATAAACGACTGCGTCAGGCTGCGTGCCTCCATGTAGGCTTTCATATTGATGTCTTTTACAAGGAAGCCCGCATCACGGAGCATCGCCTGAATGGTAATGACATCAGGATGCACCATACCCCAACTGAGCGGCTCCATAGCCACATCGAGTACGTCAATACCCGCTTGGGCAACCTCGAGCATCGAAGCCACCGAGAAACCGGGACCCGTATGTCCGTGGTACTGGAGAATGATGTCGGGGTGTTTCTCCTTGATAGCTGCAACAATTTTGCCCAACATAACCGGGCGCCCGATACCTGCCATATCCTTGAGGCAGATTTCCTGTGCGCCGCCCTCGATGAGTTGCTCGGCAAGATTGATGTAATACTCCACGGTATGCACCTTGGAATAGGTGATACACATCGTCGCCTGGGCAGTCATACCTGCCTCTTTCGCCCATTTGATGGACGGGATGATATTGCGGGGGTCGTTCAGACCACAGAAAATACGGGTGATGTCCACGCCCTGTGCGTGCTTCACTTTGTACATCAGTTGGCGCACATCGGCAGGCACGGGGTTCATACGGAGGGCATTCAGACCGCGGTCGAGCATGTGGGTCTTGATACCGACCTCGTTGAAAGGCTTGGTGAAGGTACGAACCGCCTGATTGGGGTTCTCGCCATAGAGGAGGTTCACCTGCTCACTCGCACCGCCGTTGGTCTCCACACGGTCGAAACAGCCCATATCGATGATAACGGGTGCAATCTTTGCCAACTGGTCTTTGCGGGGAACGTACTTGCCGCTGGACTGCCACATATCGCGGTAAACCAACGAGAATTGAATTTCTTTCTTCATATTGTAGTTTAGATAAAAAAGTCCGGTTGTTTATTCCGCTGCAAAGTTACAACTATTTTTCCGGTTTCGCAAGGGGCGGACGCTTTTTGCAGGATTGCCGGCAATGTCGGGTCTATCGCCCTACCACTACCCTATCACTCATTACCCATAGAACACTCCTATAAGGCGTTTACCCTGCATCCTAAATGGAATAACCTATTAATCACCTATCAATCACCTATTGTTGATAGCACAATGATATAGGATCGGGCAAAGCAGTTTATTTCAAAGATTCAAGGAAGGCGGTTTTGGAAAGGGTATCTTCCGCACCGTTGCAGAAGCGGGTGATGTGCCATGTGTCGTATTTGAGGACTGGGAGATAGAATAGGTGATTATTGAGTTTCTTGGAACAAGCCGCATAACAGGCTTTAAGCGCACGGATTTTGGCGTTGTATTCCTCTGTATTGATATGCGAATCGTTGGCTATATTGACACTTTTGACCTCGAACAGGTGTATTCTGCCACGGCGGTCTTTCAGCACAAAATCGGGATAGGAGACATGTATGCCGTCGGTGTAGTACTGGTAGCATATCTCCGAGCCGGGCAGGAAGTTCTTGCCCCACAGGTAGCACTGTCCTTGCAGCAGGTCGGTTTCGGACAGTACGGCACCATACTGCTCCGCAGCGTCTTGCAGTAGGCTTGCCCATTCGCTCTCGGCATCACTATCGAAGGCAAAGGCATGGTTGTCCGCCTTTTTGCGCCACACCCAACTGCGGATATTGTTTCGGTTGCCGCTGTCAAGATAATAGGACTGCACAGGGAAGGAGACGGGTTTGTCCGAGACCGCCATACTCTCATCATAGTTGCAGATATATTGGTTGTATTGCTTTTTAAGTTCGCTCAGGTTCTCCGTAAAAAGCAGCCATTTCCGGACGCTGTCCGCATATTGGTAGCATAGGTCTTGCAGGTCTGTTTCGGCGGCTTGCAGGCGGCGGTAGATAACAAAGATGCTCTCAGAAGCGTTGCTCTGCGCCTTGCCCTCCATATAGCGGTTTACATCAAAATCTTTGCGGGCGGTGAGCGGGAGCAGACAGGTGGTTCGGACAGCGATGTTTTGCCGGATATCCGCTCCGTCATGCCACAGCGCAACAGGATAGGTCTTGCGCATCGTATCGGGCGGAATACCCCATACCCAAGCGGTGGTGGCGAGTTCTTTCTGTGCGGGGGTAAGCGTCTCGAAGTCGGTCAGCCGAGGGTTGCGGCGCACACGTCCCATGACCTGCTCGTCCAACTGCTTGCTTTGGCTGTCGCGCACCTGGTAGAGCATACACGCCCGCGGAATATCCCAGCCCTCGGAGATAGTCATCTTGAAGATGATGACATCTATACTCGAAGTACTCCGTTTGGCGTAGTCTTTCCATTTGTCGGGTTTCAGTTTCTTGAGGTCGTCGTTGGTATCACACATCTTGGGGTTATCCACGATGAGCATCCATTTCAGCCCCTGATGCCGGTCAAGCGCAGGACGGATTTGCTCCTGCCACTCCCTGTCGGCTTTGTCCTTGTTGGAAATCTGGATGATGAGACACGGATTGACCTCCAAAGAGGTGTAGTCCTGCTGTATCTGCTCAAAACGGCAGAGAGCATCCTCCACCGCATCGGTGTCAGCACCGAGTTCCACGCGCTTGATAAGTTTGGCTTGTACCGCCTCATCGTCGGTTATCTGCACATCGGGTGTCTGTCCGCGGCGGAGGTTAGGCGTGGCGGAAAAATTGACGGTCTTACTGAAATACTTTGCCGAGAGGGTGTCGAGGTTGTTGGTGGCTTGGTGGCACTCGTCTTTGATGAGATAGATACGCTTGTTCAGTCCGCCGAACAAACCGCCTTCGGTCAGTCGGGCAAGAAAGTTATTCATCGCCCCTGCCATCAGTTTGCCGTTTTTCTTGAATAGGTCGCGCGGCAGGACATAGACATTATGGTCAGTGGGGATAAAAAGCGTCTCCTCGCCGCTCACCTCGGTGGAGATAAGATAGGGGTTCAGCAGAGGAAATACCCCGCTTTGCACGCAATCGCAGAAAGAAAGGTAGTTCTGCCGTGCAAGGTCGCCTTTGGAGAGCGAAGAGACGAGGAAAACAACGTTGTTATCTCCTTCTTTCTCCAATACACGGTTCATCATGTCTGCCATCATACGGGTCTTGCCGCTGCCCGTCGGGGCGCGGAAAGTCAGTTCGGTCTTGCTGCCGTAGAGGCGTTGGAACAACTCCGAGACGGCTCTGTTTTGCAGGTCTTGTATCTCTTGTAGCATCTTATTCTTGTGTTCGTTGTGCCCATTCGTGGTCGTCCTCCACGCGTTTTTGCGTGTTGGCAAAGCGGGTGCATACCCATTCTATTTTCTCGCGCAGAGTGGCAAAACGCTTCTGCCCGTAGAGGGTCTCGTCTATCACCTCGAAGGGGGACTTGCCTTCGGTGTATTCAAAACTCGGGACGTGGTCCATCTCATACACATCAAGATTGCCGCCGTAAGGGGTATTGCTCTGCGCCCATTTGAAGTCCGTGGTACCGTCGTAGCAACTGCCTGTCATAATGCGTTTCAGGCGTTTGGCGGTAACATCATAGGCTATGCCGTTGGGCGTGGTGTCGGTCTGTTCGTTCAACTGACAAAGGATAAATGTACGGTTGCCACCGTCCTGCTTGTTCAAATCCAATACCGCATGCCCTGTAGTGCCGCTACCTGCAAAGAAATCAAGGACGGTGGAATTTAACTGTGAAGAAAGTTCAATAACACGTTTCAATAAAAACATTGATTTGGGATAGTCAAATACTCCATAGCCAAGAATGTCTTTTATCATTTCAGACCCTCTTTCATTTACAAACTCTTTCTCTTCCCAAATACTACGTTGCATTTTAGTAGTTTTACGATATTTTTGCACTATCATATAACCACCATTCTGATTCTCTTTTCCAAAAATTTCTTTGTTTAAGTTAGCTCTTGATTTTTCTTCCTTTCCCCATCTCCACACAGTCTGAATACCTTGTGATATTGCAGGTAGTACCTTTATCGAAAATTCTGCACTTGGTTCCAATGCTATTTGAAACAATCCGTTTATATCTTCACTATTGGGATTCAAGTAGAATGGATAGAATAAATTTGGACGATTCTTATTATTGAATTTTACATTACGATTTCGTAACTCCATTAAGTTAAAACCACCTTGCTCATCTTGATAGAAAAACCTTTTATCAGGATCTGCAATTTCATTTAGTTCATATTCATAGGTATCTTTAGCATAAATAAGCAAGTATTCATGTTGTATTGCAATACCTCCATAATCACGCCCTCCTCTATTATTCATAATAATTGAGGTCGAAATAAAATTTCCTTCCCCAAATACCTCGTCAAAAAGGCATTTTACGTAGGCTTGATTTTTATCGTCTATGGAGCAGAATATGACACCGCTGTCAGACAACAATTGTTTTGCAAGCATCAGGCGCGGATAGAGCATAGATAGCAAGTTGTCGCGGCTGATAGCATTGGCATAGTTGGTTTTGGCAAACTCCCCCATACTGTCTTTGCCGTAAGGTGGATCTATATAAATTACGTCCACTGCACCACGGTATTGGATAAGCAGATTCTGCAACGCCTCGTAGTTGTCACCGACAATCAGTTTGTGGATAGGTTTGTGGTCGTCGGTATGGAAACTCAACTCAGTATTGCGGCGGAAATAGGAGATGTCGTCCGTCATACGTTCAAAACGTTTGTCGAAATGCAACCCCGTGCGCTTGTAGGTGGTACCGAGTGCCGCAATGGCGATGGCTTCGTTCTCGTTGTCGGCTTGCCGAATGAGTTTGCGCAGCAAATCCGCATTGGTCGGTTCGAGAATATGGTCTGCAACCCGCTGGTTGATCTCCTCGATGAGGTCTTGCTTGAGACGGTTAAGATTGGTCTGTTCCATATTGGGTAGTTTTTGTTTGCCTAACAACCATAGACACACAAAAAAGCGTGGAACTTTCGTTCGTTTCATTCGATGTCTTGCGGTCCTGAACTACCTTTTCACTCAAATTTACGCACCAAAAGCCCACGCAGACAGCGTGAGCGTTTATAGGCTTTGGCTTGAGTGAAATATCTTAAAATTGTTCAGGTTTCAAGACATCAAGTACTGCTTATAACGCTTAAATATATGTCGTTGCATCGCCTTACCGATGCGCGGTTATGCCATAGGCGGAGTTGGTTTTGTTATGTGTGTATATTTACAATGAAAATCGTCAATCGAACAAAGTAGGATTATCGCGGTCGAAACGCTTGAGGATATTGTGCATCAGGGTCTCACGAATCAGTTTGCTGCGGTTGGTAACCGTGTACCTATCGCAGTATTTCTGCAACGCACGCACCTCGCTATCGTTGAGCATAATGCTCACACGATGGCTACGACGTTGCTTGGCTGTTCGTTTGACCATTACACAATTAACAATTAATCATTAACAATCAATATGCATATTTTTACAATGCGCACTTACCTTTCCTTAGAAAAAGAAACCAAGACGAATACCGGTATGCACAAAGGAGCGACCGGTATGGTTGGTAAATACATTGCCCTCTATACTTTCCCGTACATCTATCTTTGCTTGCTGGAACTGCACATCGGCAGCGACATACAATGCGGACTTGTTGCTGATACGGTAGCAATAGCCGAGGTTAGCCCCTGCATACAACCCGCCGAGATAGTCCTTGCTCAAGGCTACCCCATACCCTAACGCCACCCCTGCTATCGGGCTGTGTTTCTGCTGCAGAAAAGGAACACGTACTGCCAACTGAATGGGAAGAAAAGCGTATTGCCGGTTGCCCATAAACTCCCCAAGATAACCGACTCCGCCACCCAAGAATATACGCTTACCGAGCATATCATGCGAACCGACCAACAGATTCGCCCCGAAATGCCCGCCAATGGTATCAGAGGGAATAAAGGTTGCCCCGCCAGCCAACTCCAAGAGAACAGAGACTTTCTTGGTGGAAGCAACGGGAGGAATGGTGTCTGCCGGGGGCTGATTGATAACAGCAACCTCATTAGAAACAGACAACACCTCCGCACGAGGATATTGGAAACGTGCTCCTGAGGCATCTTTGAAAACAATCACTTCTTCATTTTGGAATACAATAGTACCCTGCACTTGTGCCCCCGTGCGCAAAGTCAATACCTCCGCTTGTATGCCGACAGTACACAACAGCAGAGCCACAACAAAGAAGAAACGATTTTTCATACAGTCCGCAAAGGTAACGAAAAAAAACGGACTATGCAAATCTTTTGCGCTTTTTGCCTTTAACGAAGCCTTTGCGTTTATCTCCGCGCTTATTCTTGTCTGTGCCTTTGGTTTTGTCCGTGCTTGCTTTTACAGGTTTAGGCGTGTGCTTGCGCGGTGTATAATCCTCGTCGGCAAGGATAAAATCCACCTGCCGTTTCTCGGCATCGGCACGCACCACCCGTATGCGGAGCGGGTCGCCGAGAGTAAACGTCTCACCCGAATTGACAGCAATAAGGCGGTAGTTTTTCTCGTCGTATTGGAAGAACTCACCGCGGCGAATGGAGTTGATGCGTATCAAGCCCTCGCAGCGGGAGTCGTCTATCTGCACAAAAAGACCGAAATCCGTTACCCCCGAGATATGCCCGTCCAACTCCTCACCAATAAAGTTATGCATCCATTTTGCCTGGTATTCCTTGATAGAATCGCGCTCGGCAGCCTGCGCCTGTATCTCCATATCCGTGCAATGTTGGCACATATCCTCCAACTGCTCCGCCGACCAACTCTCGCCTTTGCCGCTCAGGATATATTTATCCAAGAGGCGGTGTACCAGCATATCGGGGTAACGGCGGATAGGGGATGTAAAATGGGTGTAGTGGGAGAACGCCAAACCGTAATGCCCGATGTTGTGGGTAGAATAAACGGCTTTTGCCATAGCGCGAATGGTAAGTATCTCTATCACTTGCGGCTGTACCTTGTCGCCCATACGCTTTTGGAAAGCGTGCAATTCTTTGAGTTTGTCCTGGTCAGGTTTGTCGTGGATACGATAGACAAAGGGCTTGCTGCCCACCATAGTCGCCACGGTGCGGTTGGCAAGGAGCATGAACTCCTCTATAAGATGGTGCGCCTCGTTGGGATGCTCGAAATAAATCTCTACGGGTTCGCCGTTCTCGTCCAAACGGAATCGCACCTCATCCTGCTCCAGATAGAGCGAACCGTCGGCAAAACGCTTGTTGCGCAGGTGCTTCGCTACCTCATTAAGAGTATGGATAGCATCTGCTAACTGTTCTTCGTTCTTTGTCCTTCGTTCTTCGTTCTTTATAATTTCCTGTGCCTGGTCGTAAGTGAGACGCACATCGGAATGAATGACTGTGCGGCAGAGTTTGTGCTTGACAACCTGCCCTTCGGGAGTCATCGTAAAGATAACCGACATACAGAGTTTGTCCTCATCGGGGCGCAAAGAACAGAGGTAGTTGCAGAGTTCCTCCGGAAGCATCGGAATGACTTTGTCCACCAGATAGACACTCGTACCACGGCGATATGCCTCTTCGTCTATTTCCGAACCGGGAGTAACATAATGGGTAACATCGGCAATATGCACGCCTACCTGCAACAATCCGTCGTCCAAGCACCGGAACGACAGGGCATCATCAAAATCTTTGGCATCGGCAGGGTCGATGGTAAAAGTGAATACATCGCGCATATCGCGGCGACGCAGTATTTCTTGAGGTTGTATCATTTGGCAAACTACCACAAAAATCGTGCTACAATTTCCAATAGTTACACCACCTCCATCGTCCATACAACCCGTTGACTATGCAGTATATGCAAAAATGTGCCTTGTGCTATCATTTACGTAGAAAAGACGTAGAAAAGACGTAGAAAAGACGTAGAAAAGACGTAGAAAGAAAAGGCTTTGGCTACGTGGATATGCTGCGTTTTATACAGTTTATGCAGTAGCGAAACCGCATAAACCGTATAAACAAACCTGCCTCGTTGCCGTCTCGTTGCCGTCTCGTTGCCGTAAATGATATACAATGCATAGCACCTATATATTTATGCATAAAAAAAGAGACTACCTGTTTGGGATAGTCTCCTTAATATGTAAATAGGCTTATATGTTAACCTTCAATCGGGCTGTATTTCGGTACAAGAACCTTCATAATCGCCCACGCGATAAGGTATGCGATACCGCAGAAGCAGAACATAATAAAATAGCCTGCCGGTTTGCCCGAAAAACCGAGAAATTGGAACGCATCGCCTGCAGTCTCCGCATATACAAAGAGTTTACCGGCACCCTTTTGAATAATCATAGAACCGATACCTCCTGCCATAGCACCAATACCGGTGATAGTGGCAATGGTCGATTTGGGGAACATATCGCCCACGGTAGAGAACAAGTTAGCCGACCATGCCTGGTGTCCGGCACCTGCCAAACCAATCAGAACAGCAGGCCACCATGCGCTGAACGAACCTAACGGCTGCGCAAAGAGAGCCACCATCGGGAAGAAAGCAAAGAGCAACATAGCCAACATACGCCCGCTATATGGTTCCATTCCTTTTTTTTCTACAAACAATTTGGGCAGATAGCCACCAAAGATAGAGATAACGGTAACAATGGCATAGAGTGTGAAAATCAGGGCTTGCCCCATACCACTCGAAGCCTTGTAACCGAATTGGTTCTGGAAATAGGATGGTGCCCAAAAAAGGAAGAACCACCAAACACCATCAGTAAAGAACTTACCGACAATGAATGCCCATGTCTGGCGATAGCCGAAGCATTTATACATAGGTATGACATTCTCTGTAGAATCCACATCGGCTTTGGCTGCTTCCGCAGTTGTATCATCCTGATGGATATAAGCCAATTCCGCCTCGTTGACATGCTTGCTATTCTCGGGTTTGTCGTACATAAACTGCCAGAAGAACATCCAAATGAATCCTAATGCACCGATGATGATAAATGCCATTTCCCAACCAAGGTGTTTAGCCAAAGGCGGAATACAAAGCGGAGCCGCAAGAGCACCTACCGATGCACCGGCATTGAACAAGGAGGTGGCAAAAGCACGGTCTTTCTTAGGGAAATACTCTGCAGTTACCTTGATAGCAGCAGGGAAATTGCCGGCTTCACCAAGAGCGAGAATACCACGGCACAGCAGGAACAGATAGACCGAAGTAGTGGCGACTGCAAGCGCAACATTGGAACCGGCTTCCACGGCACGCATTGCCTCTACGCTGCCAAGTCCCTCGATGTGAGCGGTAGCCCAACCGCAAGCCGCATGCATACAAGCACCTGCAGACCATACGCCGATGGCAATCATATAGCCTTTCTTGGTACCCATCCAATCCACAAACTTACCGGCGAAAAGGCAAGCAATGGCATAGAAGATAGAGAACAGACTGGTGATGGTTCCATAATCATCATCCGTCCAGTGGAATTCGGGTTTGATAAACTCCTCATACGTGAGGGAAAGAACCTGGCGATCGAGATAGTTGACCGTAGTTGCCACAAAGAGCAACGAACATAACCACCAACGCCAGTTAGTCATAAGTTTTTGTTGTGTTGACATAAAGTAAGTGTTTTTCGACCTCAGAAACTCCCTCCCACTCCCCCTTCAAAGGGGGAGAGTTCAAATACTCCGAATTCCCCTCCTCTGTAGGAGGGGTTAGGGGAGGTTTGGGTCTCTTAAGGTGTGGAATTATTATCGTGCAGCCTTGATTACATCAAGACATTCTTTGCATTTGCCGGTGATATATGCCCAGTCGCCGGCAGCGATGACCTCTTTGGGGAACAGTTTGGAACCCATACCTACGCAGTACACGCCCGCTTTGAACCATTTCTCAAGGTTCTCTTTCTCGGGAGCCACACCGCCGGTAACCATAATCTTCGACCACGGCATCGGGGCTTTCAGCCCCTTGACCATATTCGGACCATAGACATCACCGGGGAATAGTTTGGTCAGATCGCAGCCGAGTTCCTGCGCCTTGCCGATCTCTGTAACCGTACCGCAACCCGGGCAGTAAGGGATAAGACGGCGGTTGCATACAGGAGCGATATCGGGGTTGAAGAGCGGACCTACCACGAAACAAGCACCCAGTTGGATATAGAGTGCCGCCGTAGGAGCATCCACTACCGAGCCTACACCGAGTGCCAACTCAGGACATTCTTTAGCAGCCCACTTAGCGAGTTCACCGAATATCTCGTGTGCAAAATCGCCACGGTTGGTAAACTCAAACGCACGTACACCACCCTCGTAGCAAGCCTTTACCACGTTCTTGCACAAGTCGAGGTCTTTGTTGTAGAAGACAGGCACCATACCCGTCTCACCAATTTTAGCCATTACGGCCAACTTATCAAATTTTGCCATATATAATCAATTGATTGACCTCCCCAGCCCCTCCAAAGGAGGGGACTTAATGAATGTTCCGTAAGCCCCTCCTTTGGAGGGGTTGGGGAGATTGGAGATATTTTTGATTTATCGTTGTACTCGTCCGTTTGCGTTACCGCCTGCAAGGGCTTCCACTTCCTCTACCGAAACGAGGTTGAAGTCGCCATTAATGGTGTGTTTCAATGCACTGGCAGCCACTGCGAACTCCAATGCCTCGCCCTGCGTCTTCTTGGTGAGCAGACCATGAATCAAGCCGCCGGAGAACGAGTCTCCACCACCTACACGATCAATGATCGGGTTGATCTCATAACGCTTCGACTGGTAGAACTCCTTGCCGTCATAAATAAGGGCTTTCCAGCCGTTGAATGTAGCCGAAAAACTCTCACGGAGCGTGGAAACGACATACTTGAAGCCGAATTCCTGCTGCATTTGGCGGAAAATACCTTCGTAACCCTCAGCGTTGGTCTGACCACCCTCCACATCTGCATCGGGTTTGAAGCCGAGACAGAGAGCCGCATCCTCTTCGTTACCGATACAAACATCTACATATTGCATCAGCGGGCGCATAATGGAGATGGCTTTCTCACTCGTCCACAGTTTCTTGCGAAAATTGAGATCCACGGAAACCGTTACGCCGTGGCGTTTAGCGGCTTCGCAGGCAAGGCGTGTAATCTCAGCCGCCTTATCGGAAATAGCGGGGGTGATACCGCTCCAGTGGAACCACTGTGCACCCTCCATAATTGCATCGAAATCGAAATCCGACGGGTCTGCCTCTGCAATAGCCGAGTGAGCGCGGTCGTAGATAACCTTAGAGGGGCGCATAGAAGCACCGGTCTCGCAATAGTAAAGTCCGACACGGTCGCCGCCTCGTGCGACAAACTCGGTGTTTACCCCATAACGACGCAGGGCATTTACTGCAATCTGACCAATCTCATGCTTGGGCAGTTTGCTTACGAAGACAGCCTCGTGCCCATAGTTAGCACACGAAACAGCCACATTCGCCTCACCGCCACCTGGTATGATACGGAAAGAGTCAGTTTGAATAAAACGGTCGTTGCCCGCAGGCGACAGGCGAAGCATAATCTCGCCCAAAGTAACAATCTTTGCCATGTTTAGTAGTATTGTTTTTGTTGTAATTGCTTTATTTTTTCTTGCTTTTACGGACTACCGTCCCATCATGTTGTGGTGTCCACGAAAGTGCGACAAAGGTATTCATTTGGACAGTTTTCCCGTCTATTGTTCCGGGTATCCAGTCAGGCATACCTGCCACAATCTGCAAGGCTTGTTTGTCCAATTCTTCATACCCGCTGGACTCCATTACTTTCGCGTTGGCGATATTTCCTGTCCGCTGCACTTGAAATTTGATTTTCGTACCACATTTGTGTTTTAATGTCGAAGGAACGTGCATTTGCGAAACCAAATACAAGCGCAGGGCTTCGCTCCCACCTACAAACTGCGGTTCCGTCCGCCATGGTGTAAATGCGATTTCCGCCCCAGTCTCGTCGAAGCACTGTCCGCCTTGGCTTTCGTTCATTTTGTACTGCTCTCGGCGTTTCAGTTGTCCGTCGGGGTGGTAATTCAGCAGTTCACCATCTATTTTGCCCTGACTATACGTCACCTCCACACGCAGTTGCCCGCTTGGGTAATACTCTTGATACAGCCCGTTTTTCTTGCCATGGTCGTATGTCGCACGACTATACAGAGTGCTGTCGGCATAATAACGTGCAAAGGCTCCGTGCGGTTTGTTCTTTTGAAAACGCGAAGCATCGAATGTCTCAAAGTGTGCCACCGTGAAACGTCCGTCCTGTTCCCATTTGGTTACTACGTAGCCGTCTGCCACCGTGTCAATCTTCACTGCAGGCACATTCTCTGCCCGCATAGTGGCAGACACGACAACCAACCAAACTATCAATAACCGCACTTTCATTACAAAAGCAAGCGGGAAAGGACAACACACAAGGCATTGCCCTTTCCCCTTATATTATAATTAGAAATTAAAATAAGCCTTTGCGTTGTTGTAGCAGATGTCTTCTACCATCTGTTGTACGCGTGCTTTCTCGTAGCCGGTGTAGGGAACAAGACCATTCTCGATGTCGTTGCCGAGGATGTTGCACAGCGTGCGGCGGAAATACTCGTGGCGCGGATAGGAAAGGAACGATCGGCTGTCGGTGAGCATACCCACAAAGCGGCTCAGCAAACCGAGATTAGAGAGTGCCATCATCTGTTTCTCCATACCATCTTTCTGGTCGAGGAACCACCAGCCCGAACCGAATTGAATCTTGCCGGGCACCGAGCCATCCTGGAAATTACCCAACATTGTGGCAATCACCTCGTTGGCACACGGGTTGAGGTTGTATAGAATAGTCTTAGCCAACTTGCCCTCCATATTCATCTCATCGAGGAAATGCGCCATCGCCTTGGCGGTTGTAAACTCACCGATAGAGTCAAATCCGGTGTCCGCACCGAGCAGATTGAACATCTTGGTATTGTTGTTACGGATAGCCCCGTAGTGATATTGCTGTGTCCAGCCGGCATTGTAGTCCATCTCTGCCTGCATGTGCAGGAAAGCGTGCTTGTACTGACGTATCTCGTTAGCAGTCAAAACCTTGCCTGCGAGTGCCTTGTCCATAATCGCATTGATCTCCGCCTCGGTATAGGGTTCGTCATAGAACTCCTCTATACCATGGTCGGACAGGCGGCAGCCCATCGTTGCAAAGAAATCGTGACGTTTTTGAAGGGCGTCGGTCAGGTCGGCAAACGTATGTATCTCCACTCCGCTTACCTGCGAGAGTTTTTCGATATAGGCTTTCCATGTAGCGGCTTCGATGTTCATCGCTGCATCAGGACGCCATGCGGGGAGCATACGGGTTTTGCAAGTAGGGTCAGCAGCCACTACCTTATGCCATTCGAGGCTGTCGGCAGGATCATCGGTGGTGCAGACAACCTCCACGTGATAATGCTCCATCATACCGCGCGGGCAGAATTTCGGGTCGGTAGCAATCTGATGGTTGCACTCATCGTAGATCTCGCGCGCTGTTTCAGGACTGAGACGTTTGTCAATGCCGAAAGCGGTCTTGAGTTCGAGGTGCGTCCAGTGGTAGAGGGGGTTGCGGAAAGTATAAGGCACAGTCTCCGCCCATTTCTCGAATTTCTCCCAGTCGGTAGTGTCTTTGCCTGTGCAGAACCGCTCGTCGATACCATTGGAACGCATAGCACGCCACTTGTAGTGGTCGCCCATAAGCCAAATCTGTGCAATCGATTCGAAGCGTTTATTCTCGGCAACCATCTGCGGAATGAGATGGCAGTGATAATCAATAATCGGCATTTTTGCCGCATGTTCGTGATAGAGTTCCTGTGCAGTCTCGGTCTGCAGGAGGAAGTCCTTGTCCATAAAGGTTTTCATTTGTTGCGTTTTATTATAGGTTAGTTATATGTTGGTTATACGTTAGACCTGCTATGCAGTCATAATTTTGCCAACTCGGTTTTGCAAAATTTTACGAGTGCAAAGGTACAACGGAAAAACGAAGCAAGTGTGTAAAAATTGACACAATTATTACACAATCACCTTTTCAGCCCCGTTTTGTACTATTTTGATATACCTTTATAGATGTCTGCCCGCAAGAACGACAGCACTGCGTACATCCGCCTTACGCTTCCCGTCTCCATAAACACTGCGATTCATTCAGTTTGTGCCAAACTGCCCGCGGACGAAGGCGTCCGCATCCCCGGCAAAAGTGGTGCCAACTTATGAGTAAACACCGTCAACTTCCGGGTAAACACCGACTATCCTATAACGAATCCCCCAGCAATCACATACGAATCACATACGAATCACATACGAATCACATAGACCTGACAGCATCAAGGTATATACAAAGAAGAGGCTGCTTCCGAAAGGAAACAGCCTCTTGTGCAGGTTTGATTCAATGGCAGATTTATTTCTTGAAATAGCGGTTGTAGAGTCCCTCGAAGCCTTTTCCGTGACGGGCTTCGTCCTTAGCCATCTCGTGAACAGTATCGTGAATAGCGTCCAAATTCAGTTCTTTTGCACGTTTGGCGATGCGAAGTTTGTCCTCGCAAGCCCCCGCCTCTGCCATCATACGTTTCTCGACATTGGTTTTGGTATCCCAAACAACCTCTCCGAGAAGTTCGGCAAATTTGGCGCAGTGCTCAGCCTCCTCGAAAGCATAGCGTTTGAACGCCTCGGCAATCTCCGGATAGCCTTCACGGTCAGCCTGACGCGACATAGCCAGATACATACCAACCTCGGTAGCCTCCCCCATAAAATGGGCATTAAGGTCTTTTTTCATCTGTTCGTCGGTATCTTTGGCTATGCCGACAACATGTTCACAAGCGAAAACAATACCATCGTTCTCATCCACTTCTTTCCATGTAACCACTTGCTTGCACTGCGGGCAACGCTCCGGTGGTACTGCGCCCTCAAATACGTATCCGCAAATCGGGCAGATAAATTTCTTCTTCATAGTGTTTTTGTTTTTTTAAAATGTTAATTTATTGAATGATGTTTGAATTTACTTATTGTTTTTGTGCATTGCTTTGGCACAATCGGGACATAGCCCCATATAGTAGAGTTCCTCGTTGTCCAACGTACATCCCTCGGGCAAATGCACCTCCCCGATAGACGGCATCGCCATATCGATGATACGCCCGCAACGGGTGCAACGGAAATGCGCATGCGGCGAAAGGTCGATGTCGTAGTGCGCCTGCCGGTCATCAATGGTCAGAGCACGTACCGCCTTATTCTCCACAAGGGCATTCAGCACATTATATACCGTGGCACGCGATACCGACTCATCGCGCTGATTAACCCTATGAAAAATCTCATCCGCCGTAGCATGGAGCCGATTGTTCATCAAATCCTCAATCACCAAGATACGCGGTGCGGTAACTTGCATCCCATACATTTTTAACAATTCGCGTACATTCATTTCCGATTGTTTATTTTTAGTTAGTTTTGTGGTTTTATTTTCGTATTCAATGTTCCAAACAGACTTGTTAAATTCGACTTATTCTAAAACTTGTGCAAAATTACTATCTTTTTCTGACATATACAAATATAGAATACAAATAATTGCCATTTTTTTGCAAATCCGTTCATTTACAATGGGATTTCCCTATTATTAGGTATTGCGCACGCGAGAGATTAGGTGTAATTTTGCAGTCGATTTGGGAAATAGTATCTATAATTTTATGGAAAGAGGCTATAAAACGATACAAGTGGCAGTGGTTGGCAGTGCGCACAGCGGCAAGAGTGCACTGATAGAGGCACTGCGACAGGAAGCGGCTTGGACGGGCAAAACAATTGATTTTGAGGAGGTACACAACCCCGACGACCTGCACGGGCACGCATACGATGTGGTACTGCAGGTGGTGGATTCAACGGATTTGGAAAACAGTCTGCTTCTCACCCCGCACATCATTGACGAACAGGAAAAGATTGTGCTGGCATTCAACCGCTACGACCTGTTGGTAAAAACGGGGCACTCGCTCGACTTACCAAAGATGCAAGATTTGATGGGCGTGCCGCTGGCATTGGTAAGCGCAAGCAAAGGGCGCGGAATAGGCGAAATACTTCATCTGATAGAGCAGACTGATGCCGCTCCCGTATCGACGGATCACCCCGTGTATCACGCATGGGAACAGCACGACGAGGACGCCTATGCAGGCTATGTACACGGCGTACTGATGCAGACTCTCGTGCACCCCAAAGACGACAAACATTGCACCCGCCTGGAGCGGATAGACAAGATACTGACCAACAAATGGACGGGTTTCCCGATACTTGCCATCATACTCGGAGTGGTCTTTGAGTGTACTTTTGCGCTCGGCGAACCGCTGCAAGACCTGATGCAAAAAGGCATTGATGCGCTCTATGCGCTCTGTATGGAGAGTATGCCCACCGGTTGGTTCAGCAGTCTTTTAGGAGACGGAATCATACAAGGTGTGGGGTCGCTACTGACAGCACTGCCCAACATCATCATATTGTTTTTTTTCCTGTCGCTGATGGAGGACACGGGGTATATGGCGCGTGTGGCGTACCTGATGGACGGAATGATGCACCGCCTGGGGTTGCACGGACGTTCGTTTATCCCGATGCTGATGGGTTTCGACTGCAACGTACCTGCCATAATGGCTGCAAAAGACATCAAAGACCCGAAAGACCGTGCGCTGACGATGCTGATGGTACCGTTTATGTCCTGCTCGGCGCGACTGCCGGTGTACATCCTGTTTATTGACACATTCTTCGAGAACTACAAGGCGGTGGTGCTGCTGTCGCTCTACCTGCTGGGCATACTGATGAGTTTTGCGTTTGCGTTTATTATGAAGAAAACCAAGTGGTTCCGCAAGCCAGCCGACGACAAAGTGAACGAACTGCCTGCATTCCGTATGCCCACATGGAAGAGCATCGGCGGGCATATCTGGTATCGCGTATCGGACTTTCTGAAGAAGATTTCGACCGTGGTGCTGTGTGCATCGGTGATTATCTGGGCATTGGAGTACTTCCCCTCCGGCGACCTTAACCATATAGAGACCTCTTGGTTGGCATCCATCGGGCGGTTTATCGAACCCGTGATGCGTCCGTTGGGCTTCGACTGGAAGATGTCGGTCTGCCTGCTGACAGGTCTGCCTGCCAAGGAAGCGATTGCCGCTACGTTTGCCATCCTGTTCGGCGGAGATATGTCGGCAACGGCTCTGACCCCCGTAGGGGCATACGCATTCCTCGTATTCACTTTGCTCTATTTCCCGTGCGTTGCCACAATAGCCACTATCCGCCGCGAAATCAACTGGAAATGGGCGGCGTTCACGGTAGTTAATTCCATCGTTGTTGCGTGGTTGGCGGCATTTGTGGTGTATCAAGTAGGGAATCTGATTTTCGCCTGATATTGCCCATAAACATTCTCCGTTAATTATCGTTAATTAATCATTAATTCATTATCAAACTTAAACCTTGCGGTATAGTTTTTGCGGTGTGTAGAAAGAGATGTGGCAAGAGATATTAGTTATAATACTTGTTCTGTGCGCTGTGGCAGGCGTGTGGTGGTCGGTGAGAAAGCAGCGCAGGCAACCTTGCGAGGGCGATGGCGGGTGCAGAGATTGTCCGTTGGCAGGGAAATGCAACAAGAGAAAGGACTTGAAACGTTAATTACCATATAATTAGACGTTAATTTGTCAGGAATATATAATAATTTATAGTGAAACGGATTGCAGAATATATGGTGGCTATGGTGTTCAGCGTGTTTTTCCTATTGGGAGGGACAGGCTTTACGCTGTCGCACTATTGCTGCAACAAATGCCGCGAAACACAGTGTGCAGTTAACCATACGCAGTGTACAATTAACAATGGACAATATGCATTGTCGAAGACACACGCCTGTTGTTGGGTGAAGCATTTTGAGGTGGACAGCACTGAGACCGCACCTGCATTTTGCCTGCCGGACAAAGCCGAAAACGACCTATTCGGATCAGCCTATCCACCTGACATCCACCTGACATCCACCCGTGTTTTGACCGACAAGGCAGGTACTGTTTACCCGCCTCCGTTATTCTCCTATAAAGACCATACAAAGGGTGTATTGCAGCGTGTATGCCGCTGGTTGATTTAGAAAGTGTATCCTTGTTTTTCCGCGCCTGAAGAGAGGTGGGGAAGAGGATATGTATCACTTTCCAAACAACTATTATGAGACGAATTTTATTTATTTTACTCCTATCTATATGCACGTGCGCATACGCGCGTGTAGGAGGTGTGGTGCTTGACGACCGAGGCGAAGTGCTGGTGGGCGCGAATGTCTATTGGGCGAACACTACACACGGCACTACTACCGATGCAGACGGGCATTTTACCCTTGAAAACGACCACAGCACCCGCTTACTCGTGGCATCGTATATGGGTTTTCACAACGACACCACCGAGGTTCGCGGACACGAACCGCTCACGATTGTGTTGGTGAGCGACATAGTGTTAGGCGAAGTAACGATTACGGAACGGCAGATGACGGTGCTAAGAAGCCGTCAGTCGGCTTTTGACACCCAGTCGCTCGGCACAGGTGAACTATTCAAGGCGGCATGCTGCAACCTAAGCGAGGCTTTTGAGACGAACCCATCGGTGGATGTGGCGTATGCCGATGCAGCGACCGGTGCCAAACAGATACGGCTGCTCGGGCTAAGCGGCACCTACGTACAACTGCTCACAGAGAATATACCTGCCGTGCGCGGATTGGGGCAGCAGTTCGGGCTGGCTTATATCCCCGGCACGTGGATGCAGTCGGTGCAAATAAGCAAAGGGGCATCGTCGGTTATCAACGGATATGAGGCGGTTACAGGACAAATCAACGTGGAATACCTCAAGCCACAGAGCCAAAGCCCCGTTTCGGTGAATGCCATGCTCAATACGGAACTGCACCCCGAGGTGAACGTGGAAGGCGGGTGGAAGATTCCGCTTGGGGACAAAGAACAAGGAACAAAGAACAAAGGACAAAGAACAAAGGACAAAGAATTGGCGACGGGGCTGATGGCGCACTACGAACAGGGGTTTCTCTCTATGGACGCCAACAAGGACGGTTTCGCCGATATGCCCAAGAGCCAGAACGTAAACATTGCCAACCGCTGGTACTACAAACAAGACAAATATATTATGCAGGCGTTGGTACGCGGGCTGTATGATCACCGCAGAGGCGGTGAAACCGCTATGGACAATGAACAAAGGACAAAGAACAAAGAACCATATACCCCTTATCTGATTGATTTGCAAGTGTATCGGGTGGACGGTTGGATGAAGAACGGGATTATCTTTGACCCGATACACGGCACATCGCTTGGCATCATTGCCGCCGCCTCGTACCACAACCAGCAAAATATCTATGGTGCACGGCTATGGAATGCCGCACAGACCAATGGGTATCTGAATGCGATATTTGAGAAGAATTGGAACTCCCCCACCCCCAGGACCTCCCCAACCCCTCTTTCAGAGGATGGGCTCCATAAAATGGCACATACTTTAGGATTGGAGCATAAGTTGTCGGTGGGAGTATCTTTGAATTATGACAAATATGATGAGACGTTGATGGATACGATTTCGGCGGCAGGAGTGATGGATTTCGGGCGATGGGAACTGACACCGGGCGTGTTTGCCGAATATGCGCTAAAGGGGGGAGACCGATTGTCGTTGGTAGCCGGCGTGCGGGCAGACTACTCCACCCGATACGGTTTCTTCTTCACCCCCCGACTTAATACACGCTACACGCCATGGCAGTGGTGGGCGATACGCGCTTCAGCAGGTATGGGGTATCGTTCGCCTAATACCATAGCAGACCATGCGGCGATGTTACCCTCGCACCGACAGATTATCCTCCCTGTAGCCTCAGGGAAACCACAGCAGGAACAGGCTGTCAATGCGGGGATAAGCACCACGTTTTATATCCCGATAGCAGGGCGCGAATTGCAACTGACCGCCGACTATTATTACACGCAGTTTCTCAATAGTGTAGTGGCAGACTACGACCGTTCCACACGGGCGGTGTATCTATACAACCTGCGCGATGTCGGCGGACAGTCTTTTGCACACAATGCGCAAATAGAAGCCAGTATGGAAATCTTGCGCGGATGGACGATGACGGCGGCGTTCCGCTACACCGATGTGCGGGAAAGTTCGTACGGCAGCGATGGTGCGATCCACTTGCGCCGCAAACCGCTCACCAATCAATTCAAGGGCCTGATTACCACCAGTTACCAAACACCGCTCAAGACGTGGCAGTTCGACATAACGGCACAATTCAACGGCGGCGGACGTATGCCTGACGGGTTCAACGACTATTTCATCAGCACGCTCGGTTCGCACCAATACGAAGAGCACAACGGAGACCTGTATTACAAATGGTATCCGCAACTGATGGCGCAGATAACCAAGTACTTCCGCACATGGAGTATCTATGTCGGGGCGGAGAATATGACGAATTTCCGTCAAGACTCGCCCGTAATAGGAGCGGATGCGCCTTTTGCCGAAGGATTCGATGCCTCGATGGCGTGGGCACCGACGACGGGGTGGAAAGTGTATGCGGGCTTCAGGTGGAAATTATCAACAGACTGACCATTCTGACCGTCCCATCCCCGACCTCCCCCCCAAAAAAAAAGGGGGGCTAACAGAGTATAACAATAAGGGCGTTAAAGTCCTTAAAGATAAGAATAACAAAAACAAAGTAAAAATATGAAACGATTTTTAATGATTTTGGTTGCGCTATTGCCGATGCTGTGGTGCGCAACGAGTGCATCTGCCAAAGCGAACAAAAAACAAGTAACACTGTATGTGGATATTCATTGTCAGGGGTGTATCGACAAGATAATGAGCAATATCGCCTACGAAAAGGGTGTGAAGGACATTCAGTGCAACCTGCAAAAGAAGACGGTGGTGGTAACCTACGATGCCAATAAAACCGACGTGCCGACATTGCAAAAAGCCTTTGCCAAGATAGGCAAACCGGCAACAGTCGCCCCCATCGAGGGCTGCGAGATGCCACAAAAAGAAGACAAAATCGCCCCGGTGGACGCACAATCAGGTGCCACAAAACGATAAACAACCTATATTTACAAAAAAACGACAAAAGCAGAATAGGACGCAAAGACGCTTGTGTATGTGGGGAAAAAGATGTACCTTTGCATAAAATTATTTCCTATCTATCTCAGCCCAATGTCGCATATAGAAAAAGCCATACTACGCCGAAGCGAACTACTGATGGGAGCCGAGACTATGGCTCGCATAGCATCGAAGAAGGTAATTATTTTCGGCGTGGGTGGTGTCGGTTCATGGTGTGCAGAAGCACTAGTCCGTTCAGGGATTATGCACCTAACCATAGTGGATTCCGACCGCGTGTGCATCACCAATGTCAACCGCCAATTGATGGCCACGATGAAGACCGTTGGGCGTGTAAAAACCGATGTATTGCGCGAGAGACTGCTTGAAATAAACCCGAATGCGGACATAACCGCTATTCAAGGAATCTATTCGGCAGAAAGCAAAGCGGATTATCACCTTGAAGAGTATGATTTTATCATTGATGCCATTGATTCCCTAAAAGACAAAGCCGACCTGATACTGACCGCCACCCACCTGAAGAGTGTAACGTTTATCTCGTCAATGGGTGCGGCATTGAAGATGGATCCGACACGAATCAAAGTAGCGGAGTTTTGGCAGGTAACAGGCGACCCATTGGCACGCGCATTGCGCCAACGTTTCAAGCGCGACAAGCAGTTTCCCGGACGCAAATTCAAGTGCGTGTACAGCGACGAGTTGCTCCAAAACAAAGGTCAGAACCACTCCTGCGGTACGGAGCATTGTATGTGTCCGAAAGTTAACGAAGCGCAACTGAAAGCCGCACAAGAAGCCGAGACGCAAGGCGAAAAATCCGACCTCGGACGCACCGACCTGATCAACCACGAGTGGTGCACGAGCAAAGCGCAGATCAACGGCACCGTAGCGCATATCACTGCTATTTTCGGTTTTATGCTGGCAGGATTGGTTATAGAATCACTACAGAGCGAGTAATGTACTCCTTGCCGCAAGCGGCAAGAAATCTAATTAAATCTTTATCTTGGCATCCATAAATTGCCATAAATCTTATTATCTACGGCGAAACAGTATATTAAACCAAACAACGAAACAATATGAGAGACTCACAAATTTTCGACATTATCCGCATGGAGCGGGAGCGTCAAACCAAAGGAATCGAACTGATTGCCAGTGAGAACTTTGTCAGCGACCAAGTGCTGGAAGCGATGGGCAGCGTACTGACCAACAAGTATGCCGAGGGCTATCCCGGACACCGCTACTACGGCGGTTGCGAAGTGGTGGATATGGCGGAAAACATTGCCCGCGACCGTTTGAAACAACTCTACGGAGCCGAGTATGTAAACGTACAACCCCACTCGGGTGCGCAAGCCAATATGGCTGTATTTATGGCGTGCCTGAAAGCGGGCGACACATTTATGGGTCTCAACCTCTCGCACGGGGGACACCTGTCGCACGGCAGTGCTGTCAACTTCTCGGGACTGATGTTCCGCGCTGTAGCATACAACCTAAAAGAGGAGACCGGGCGTGTGGACTACGACGAATTGGAGCAGATTGCCCGTGCCGAGCGTCCGAAACTGATTATTGCCGGTGCGAGTGCCTATAGCCGTGAATGGGACTATGCACGTATTCGCCGCGTAGCAGACGAGATTGGTGCCATCTTTATGGTGGATATGGCACACCCCGCCGGTCTGATCGCAGCCGGTTTGCTGGACAACCCCGTCAAATATGCACATATCGTAACCTCTACCACTCACAAGACTTTGCGCGGTCCGCGTGGCGGTATCATCCTTATGGGCAAGGACTTTCCCAACCCGTGGGGAAAGACCACTCCGAAAGGCGAGGTAAAAATGATGTCAGCACTGCTTGACTCTGCTGTATTCCCAGGCACACAGGGGGGGCCGTTGGAGCATGTAATTGCCGCAAAGGCTGTGGCTTTCGGCGAGGCATTGGCACCCGAATTCAAAACCTATCAGCAGCAAGTGAAGCAGAACGCCGCTGTGATGGCACAAGCATTTATGGATAAGGGATACAAAATTATCTCGGGCGGCACGGACAACCACTCAATGCTAGTCGATCTGCGCACGAAATTTCCGGACCTGACAGGCAAAGTAGCAGAAAAAGCCCTTGTAGCAGCAGACATTACCACCAACAAAAATATGGTGCCGTTTGATACCCGCTCGGCATTCCAGACCAGCGGTTTGCGTTTCGGAACGCCTGCTATCACCACCCGCGGACTAAAAGAGGATCAGATGCCATGGATTGTGGATTTGATTGACGAGGTGCTGCAACAGCCCGAATCAGACGCCACCATCACTCGCGTGCGCGAAGAGGTAAACCGCGAGATGAATCAACACCCGCTGTTTGCGTGGTAAGATTTTCCGCATAATCCATACAATAAAAGGCTACCCGATTTTATGTTCCGGGTAGCCTTTTTTAGGTTATAGAACTCAGTCTTTTTACCTTTTAAGGAACATATAATTGACCATATAATCAAACCATTAATGAAATCATAGAGATTTTCTCATTCTAATGATTTTAGCAGGGTTGCCGCCAACGATGGCATAGTCGGGTACATCGCGGGTAACCACTGCGCCGGCACCGATAATACTATGCGCCCCGATACGTTTGCAACCCGGCAGGACGATAGCCCGCGCACCTATCCATACATCACCGCAGATTTCCAAGGGGGTCTGTATATCCGTATCTTTAGCACCTATCGGCATTGTCGGGTTAGCGAATGAGTGTTGCCCCCCCCCTCAAAAAGCACATTCTCACCCATTAGCAACCTGTCGTGGATAATCAAGGGACGATTGTGGGAACAGAAATCTTTGCCAATGCCGACATTGTTGCCCACACGGAAATGCCTGCCATTTCCGATATATGCCCCCTGCTCCACATTGACAGAAGTGCCGCACTCTGCAAACAAATGCTTGGCACAACGGTAGCGCAAGCGATATGCCATCTTGCCCAAGACAGGAATAGTGGACTTGGGCAAGCGACGGGCAAAGGCGTAATAGATTATAAGCCAAAGGGTTCTCATCTCTCGGCGCGGATGGGGTTGTGGAGGAAGTCTTCGTAGGCAAGGCGGATACCGTCTTCGAGGGCGGTTTTGTATGTCCAGCCGAGGGCTGTGGCTTTGGAGACATCCAATAGTTTGCGGGGCGTGCCATTAGGGCGGGTGGTGTCCCATTCGATACGCCCATGGTAGCCGATGACCTTTGCCACAAGTTCGGTCAGTTGTTTGATAGTCAGTTCTTTGCCTGTGCCGGCATTGACGGTCTCATTGCCGGAATAGTGGTTCATCAGGAACACACAGAGGTTGGCGAGGTCGTCCACATAGAGAAACTCACGCAGCGGGCTGCCGTCGCCCCAGCAGGTAACGCTCTCCGCCCCACTCACTTTGGCTTCGTGGAAACGGCGTATGAGTGCGGGCAGCACGTGGGAGTGCTCGGGGTGGTAGTTGTCGTTGGGTCCGTAGAGGTTGGTCGGCATCACGGATATATAATCCGTACCGTACTGGCGGTTGAGGAACTCACAGTATTTCAAGCCCGATATTTTGGCAAGAGCATACGCCTCGTTGGTCTTCTCCAATGCCCCCGTGAGCAGACAGTTCTCCTTCATAGGCTGGGGTGCCAGACGCGGGTAGATACAACTGGAACCGAGGAACTCGAGTTTCTTGCAGCCGTTCTGCCACGCGGAGTGGATGACATTCATCTCAAGGGTCATGTTGTCGTACATAAAGTCGGCGAGTGCGTTCTGGTTGGCAACGATACCCCCCACCTTTGCGGCTGCGAGAAAGACGTATTCGGGTTTCTCCTCAGCGAAGAAAGTCTCCACCGCCTCCTGACGACAGAGGTCCAACTCACGGTGCGTGCGTGTGATGATATTGGTGTAGCCCTGACGCTGCAACTCACGCACAATGGCACTGCCAACCATTCCGCGGTGACCTGCCACATAGATTTTGCTATTCTTTTCCATATATAGTTATAACATTATTCTCTTTTTTATACCTTTTGACTTGTTTCCCAACTGAAAGATAAGGCAATTGGCTATAGTATTGCGTATTTGCAAGGTGTGGGACATAAGTCTGTTTAGCATAGTGTGTGAAATACTATTCGCATAAGTGATGTTTGAAACATAATGTTTAAGCCATAGCAACAAGATACTAGTCAAATTTTATTTCGGACTGATTGGTTGTTCCTTTTATCCTAAATAAAATTCTATTTTTATATTTATGCTCCTCTATAAGTTCTCGGCAAGGTGAACTTCGAAGAAATTCTTTTATTTTTTTATCAGACCAGTCTATTGAGGTTTTTTCTAAGATGGCTTTACTAGTTAATTCTCCTGAAGTACTTAGTATTGATTGGATTCGGGTTATAAGTTGTTGCTTATTTCTTTCCTCCGATGTTAGCATTTCCTCTGGGGCTACGGGGATAGGAGTCCCTTGGTTATCAACAGCGGTTGCGCCTTTTTGAATCAGAAGAATATTTGCATTTCTCTCGTTTACATTAGGCTTCCTCACATAGATAGTACGCTTTTTTCGCAATCCGTCAATCACGCCGGACCAAGTGCCTCCTTTCTCATCACTTTGTGCCACATAAATTTCATCTGCTAATCCATAAATATACGGATTTCTTCTCATGGCAAATTCCGCACTCCATGGAGCATTAGGATAAAACATACTGACCACAAGCAAACGACCTTGCAATATGTACTTATAGTATTGTTTGAAACCAGATGCAAAGGTTGTTATACCTTGAGGAAGAACTATTATGCTCTTTCCTCCTGCTTCTAATGCGGCATCTAATGCCATTTTATCCACCCCTTTTGCGAAACCACTTACAACGACCTTATTTTGAGTAACACATTTTTTTGCAATTTCAGAGGTGAATTGCAGAGAAACAGGATCTGCATTTCGAGAACCAACTATAGCAACAGCCGGTTCCTGTAACAGATTAAGATTTCCTTTCGAGAATAACACGGTCGGACTACTTGTACCTAAGTTTTTCTTCAATGTTTTGGAATAATCCTGTAATGTGATAGGTATGATGTTATATCCTTGAGAAAGAAGATTTTCCACCAAGAATGAATTGTTTGCCAAATTGTTTCTTGAATTAGCAAAAATTTCACATTCCTCAGGCGTAAGGCCTATACTTTCCCAAACACTGCTATCTTGAAATAATTGTTCGATAGTTATGCGCGGAGAATGTTCCCAGCACTTGACATATATTTCATTTTTTCTTTTGACCGTTATTCCTTGAATAAAAGTCAAAGTAAACCAATAAGTCATATTCATAAAGGTGTACCTCCAACTGTTTTTGCGATGACAATAGGTGTTATATACTCTGCTCCCTTTCGAGTCAACATTGCGCCTATTTCTTTTATAGTTGCTCCGCTATCGTATATATCATCAATCAGAATGATATTTTTTCCCCTCACATCTATATTGATACCAAAAGCATCCTTGATATTTTCCTGTTTGCTATATGCGTTTTGAAAAATCTTTTGCTCTTGAGTAATTCTTGTTTTATGCAGGTCGTGAGATATTGGAATTTTTACTACAAAGGCAAATTTCTCTGCGATGTGCCGAACTAAATCACCGGAATGCGTGGGAGGAACATACATGACTAAATCGTAATGATATCTTCCAAACTTTTTCCCGAACGCTTTCAGCATCAACCGCAGTAAGAAATCAGGGAAATCTCCCCCGTTCTCGTATTTTGATCTATGAATTGCCGTGCCGACATTAGATACTCCGTAATAAGATGCTGCAACGCCATTTGTAATATGTGATTTCTTTTCCTTGTGAGCAGATATTAACTCCGTTAGTTTTTCCCATTCAGATACAGAAAAATCATCTTGACAAATCTTTCTCACATATCTATTAACTAATTCATGGTTCCTAAAAATATCAATAGTATCCGGATATGGGAATTTTATGAGTAGTTGTATTTTTTCTCTTTCAGTAGTAACGTTTCGCCATGAAGATTCACACATCTCCAATTCTGGGAAATATGTTTCTCGGAATGTTTGTAACTTATTTCTTAAATCCTCTTTGTCGGAAAAGTCAAGCGCAGGGAGATTCGTATTATCACAATTTGTATAAGTGTTTTCCTCTGTGCTGTCAAGAAAACCACACAGGTATTTCATTCTTGGTTCTTTGGTATAGATATACTCAACCATAGAATCTAACTCTTTAAGTTTGGCTAACCGCAATGTTTCATATTTTGCATAGTCAAAATGTGGAGCATTATACTGATATTCATACCTTTTCGTTTTGTTATACAAAACTTCTTTGATTATTCCTTGCTCAATAAGGTCGTACCGAATAGTTCTTACCTGATTTGATTTCAGGTTGCCTTGTTTGACGATTTCTCTTTCTGTTAAAGGTTCTTCTTGAAGCAATTCAATGACTTTTCGATATTTGCTTTCGGAAGGGCGCGCTCCATTAATAAAAGAGAGTGGCAATTGTTTATCTGCTTCAACATCCCCTTCTGCACTTCGGCTATCGTTGTAAAACAAAATTATGCATGTGGGTTTTCCATCACGCCCTGCCCTTCCTATTTCCTGATAGTAATGAATAGGAGATGCAGGTATCTGAGTATGAATAACAAAACGTATGTCGGGCTTATCTATACCCATACCCAGCGCATTTGTAGATACAATACATTTCCATCTGTTATCCATCAACCCTTTTTCAATAGATTTGCGTGTTTCAGCATCTAAACCTGCATTATAATCTATAGCACTCACTCCTACATATTGTAACCATTTGGCATACGTCTCGGTATCTACTCTTGTGCCGGTATATACGAGTCCTGTTCCTTGCAAAGAATTGATATTTTTCGCCAGCCATATTAGTTTCTCATCCTCCGATTTAACGCGGATTACATATAAATGAAAATTGGGGCGTGCAAGTGAGCCTCTTATGGTGTATAACTCTCCTCCTATCTGTTTCTCAATGTCTGCTTGTACTCTTTTATTGGCTGTTGCTGTTGTGGCCAATATGGGCAAGTGTGATGGCAAAAGTTTAACTAAGTTGATAATTCTTTTGAATGCAGGACGAAAATCATGCCCCCAAGTAGATATGGTATGTGCTTCATCTATCACTACCATAGAGAGGTTCATTTGTTTAGTTGCTTCTATCCAGCGTTCGTCTTCCTGTCTTTCCGGTGCAATATAAAGTATCTTAAGGTCGTTATTTAATGCCCTCTCTAATACTGCCGTATTTTCCTCGTACGTTTGTTCTGAATTTATATAAGCAGCACTGATACCTTTTTCAATAAGGCCATTTACTTGGTCTCGCATCAACGCAATAAGGGGAGAGAATACAACGGTAATGCCAGAGAACTGAGTTGCTGGGAATTGATAACACAATGATTTACCAAACCCTGTTCGTTCAATCATCAAGATTCTATCGCCGGATAATAAGTGGGATATGGCATCCCATTGTTCATCATAAAAGTGCTCAATGCCAAAAATAGACTTTAATCTATTTTCTGCTGTCATTCTATCCATAATTGGATTTCTGTTATGGCGGTAAAGCATAATATGATTTTTGTTATGGCGACAAAGATACAAAAAAGATTTGAGGTAGGCAAGTGTGAAGGCGTATTTTTATTTTGCGTAGATTCAACAAGCAAGTGCAAAGTTAGTGAAAAAATTGGAAAAAACACTCAA